>Ga0126381_100000108_pt1 | contig 93440 bp, 77 predicted proteins | sample PanSoiMetPlot_28_FD_96465 | JGI IMG/M metagenome (GOLD analysis project Ga0126381, IMG submission 96465) | Tropical forest soil microbial communities from Panama - MetaG Plot_28 | ecosystem: Environmental > Terrestrial > Soil > Tropical forest > Bulk soil | place: Panama | collected 2016-02-17 | reverse complement strand
GAAAGAGGATTCGCGGTTTGGAGCGCAGCGACATAAATAAGGGCGAGGCCGACCACGCGCCGAGCCCGCAGCAATGGGAGCAACAGGCGCTTTCAGCTGAGAAAGAGGATTCGCGGTTTGGAGAGCAGCGACATAAATGCTGGACCTGAACACTCCAATTAAATTCGTGAAAGGCGTTGGCCCGCGCATTGCTGAATGGCTGGAGCAGAAGGGCATTTCGACCGTCGAAGACCTGCTCTACTACCTGCCGTTCCGTTATGAAGACAGGCTCAACCCGCGCGGCATAGCTGAATTGCGCCCGGGCGAGATGGCCACCGTGATCGCAGAGGTGCGCAACTCCGCTCTCTTCCGCACTCGCAAGGGCATGTCGATCTTCGAGTTGGTTGCCGGCCAGGGTCGCAGCACGCTCAAATGCATATGGTTTCGTGGTGACTATTTGCGCGATCGCTTCAAGCCCGGCCAGCTGGTAGCGCTCTACGGCAAGGTGGAAGAAAGCTGGAAAGGCCGCGGCCTGCAGATCAATCAGCCCCAGTTTGAAGTGCTTGACGGAGCCGGCGAAGGCGAGCTTGATCTGGAAGACGCAAAAGATCTGGAGTCGCTCGAGGTCGGGCGCATCGTGCCTATCTACGAATCTGCCGCAAACACGCGGCTCAACTCGCGCTGGTTTCGCCGCATCGTTCACGGCGCGCTGGAAAACCTCGCTGCCGAGATACCTGACGGCGTTCCGCCCGCGCTCTGCCGTCGTCTGCAGCTGCTCGATCGGCGCACCGCCTTTCTACAGGCGCATTTTCCTCCCGAGGGTGAAGCCTTTGCCGCTTTGCAAAACTTTTCCACGCCGGCGCACCGCCGGCTCATCTTTGAAGAGCTGTTCTTCCTCGAGGTGGGCCTGGAGCTGAAACGGCGTAAAATGCGCGCCCGGCCGGGGATACCCTTCGCTTTGACCGACAGCGTGCGCGAGGCCGTGAAGAAAATTCTGCCCTTCCATCCCACGGCGGCGCAGAAGCGCGTGCTCAAGGAAATTGCGGAAGACATGCAACACCCTTCGGCAATGCGCCGCCTGCTCCAGGGCGACGTAGGCTCAGGCAAAACCATCGTCGCGCTGCAGGCGGCCGTAATCGCCATTGAAAACGGCTACCAGGTGGCCCTTATGGCGCCCACCGAGATCCTGGCCACACAACACTATCTTTCCGCCCGGCGCACGCTGGAGGACCCAGGCTATCGCGTGATCCTGCTCACCGGCTCGCTCGACGATGAGAGCAAGCGCAACGCGCGCCGCCACATCGCCCAGGGCAACGTTCACCTCGTAATCGGAACGCATGCGTTGATCCAGGAAAAAGTCGAGTTCCAGAATCTTGGCCTGGTGATCGTCGACGAACAGCACCGCTTCGGCGTCATGCAACGCTTCAAGCTGATGAAGAAGGGTGAAACTGAGCCGGATACCCTGGTCATGACGGCCACGCCCATTCCGCGCACGCTCGCGCTCACCCTCTATGGCGATCTCGATACCAGCGTGCTCGACGAGCTTCCACCCGGCCGCACTCCCATTACAACGCGCAAGATTTCTGATCAGCGCGCCGCCGAAGTGTGGGACTTCGTGCGTAAGCAGGTGAAAGCAGGCCGCCAGGCCTATGTGGTCTACCCCGTGATCGAGGGCGCTCCCGCCGAACAGCAGGAGATGGAATTTTCGGCGGAGCCGGCTGGGTCGCGATCAAAGACGGGGCTCAAAGCCGCCTTGCATATGTATGACGAGCTGCGCAAAAAGATCCTGGCTGATCTCCGCGTCGGCCTGCTTCATGGCCGCCTCTCTGCCGAAGAAAAGGACGAGACCATGCGCCGCTTCAAAGCCGGACAGATTGACGTGCTGGTGTCAACCACGGTGATCGAAGTGGGCGTGGACGTGCCCAATGCAACAGTCATGGTGGTGGAGCACGCTGAGCGTTTCGGCCTCTCACAGCTGCATCAGCTGCGCGGCCGCATCGGCCGCGGCGCTGCCAAATCGTTTTGCGTGCTCATGACCGCCGGCAAGGTTTCCGACGAAGCCGAACGCCGCCTCAATGAGATGGTGCGCACCCAGGATGGCTTTGCTATCGCCGAACTCGATCTCGAACTGCGTGGCCCTGGCGAATTCTTCGGCACCCGGCAGGCCGGTATGCCCGGGCTGCGCGTCGCCAACATTTTGCGCGATCGCAAACTGCTCGAACTGGCCAAAACCGAAGCCGCCCGCCTGGTTCAGCAGGCCGATCCCGAAGTCAGCGCTGAAGATCGCCAGCGGGTGATGCAACACGTGCGCCAGCACTGGCAGAGAAGATATGGGCTGGTGGAGGTGGGTTGATTGTGTGCTTGTCCCGAGCGCAGCGAGGGAACCCTATAGTAACGAATCAGCAAACAGCGAAGAAACCAGACTTCGTAGCATGTAGGCATGTAGTAAAGTTGGAAGAGATCGAAAAGATTTTCGGATCCAAATCCTCAGAATCGTTGTCTCAAAAAGGGTTCCCTCGCTCCGCTCGGGATAAAAAGAATGTCCACCGCCGCCAAATCCGATCTCTACCGCTTGCTCCCTTCAGTCGACGAGCTGTTGAAGAGCCCTCACCTGGCGGCGCTTCTCGCCGGCGAAGGCCAGTCTGCTGTAACAGAGTCGGTTCGCACTGTACTGGCGGGGCTTCGCGAAGAGATCAACTCTGGAACGCTGGCCACGCAGGAAGCCGTGCAGATCGCAGTTGCCAACCTGCCGCAAGCCATCGCGCGGCATCTGCACAGCACAATGGAGTTTTCCCTCCAACCCGTTGTTAACGCCACCGGCGTGATTCTGCACACGAATCTTGGCCGGGCTCCCTTGGCGGAATCAGCCATTCAGCGGATCGCGGAAGTCGCCCGATGCTACTCCAACCTGGAATTTGAGATTGCTGCCGGTGAACGTGGCAAGCGCGATGTCCATGTCGAACGTCTCTTCTCTCGCTTGCTCAACCAGGAGAGCGTAAGCGGCATTCGCACCGTCGTGGTCAACAACTGTGCGGCCGCGGTCATGCTGGCGCTGAACACCCTGGCTGAAGGCGGAGAGGTGATCGTCTCCCGCGGTGAGCTGGTCGAAATCGGCGGCTCGTTCCGCGTGCCGGACGTGATGGCCAAGTCCGGCGCCGTGCTGCGCGAAGTCGGCACCACCAACCGTACCCGCCTGGCCGACTATGAACGCGTTATCAACGAGAAGACGCGCCTGGTGCTGCGCGTGCACCGCTCCAATTTCGCTATCATCGGTTTTACCGAACAGCCGTCCATCGAGGAGCTGGCTGCGCTCGGCCGCAAGCACAACATTCCCGTCATGGAAGATCTCGGCGGGGGTGCCATGGTCCCTCTGCGCGGCCTGGGTGTGAACGAAAGCGGCGTGATGGATAGCCTGCGCGCCGGCGTCGATTTGGTCACCTACAGCGGAGACAAAATGCTTGGCGGTCCGCAAGCCGGCGTGCTGAGCGGACGCGAAGCACTGATCAGTCGCCTGCGCTCCAATCCTCTCTTCCGCGCCTTGCGCGTCGACAAGCTAACCTACGCCGCGCTACAAGCCACGTTGATGGAGTACATCCGCCAGCGCCACGACGCCATTCCGTTTCTTCGCCTGCTGCGGATGCCCGCGGAAGAAGTTCGCGCGCGCGCGGAAGCCCTTCAGGAACAGCTCAAACCGGCAGCCCAGCTGAAGACGGCGATCATTGCCGGCGAATCCCTGATTGGCGGGGGTTCTGCGCCCACTTCAACTCTGCCTACCTTTCTATTGGCCGTAACTGCCGGATCGCTCAGCGCTGACGAACTGGCCGGCCTCCTGCGCCGCCATCATCCACCGGTGATCACCCGCGTGGAAGAAGGCCGCGTGCTCCTGGATCTGAGAACTGTTCTCTCGATCTCGGAAGAAGTTGAAATCGTCCGCGCCCTGCTGGCAACCTGCAGCTGAGGGGAAGTTGTATCCTGTTTCCCATGTCCACCTACATTGACTGGGCCCGCGAAGTCTGCCTGGCATTGCCGCACGCCACGGAAGATGTGCAGTGGGAGCACAACCTGCTCTTTCGCATCGCCGGCAAGATGTTCTGCGTCGCCAACCTTGAACCCGCGGTCAGCCCGACTCGCATTGCCTTCAAGTGCGCACCGGACAAGTTTGCCGAGCTGGTGGAAATCGAAGGCATCATTCCGGCGCCGTACATGGCCCACAACAAATGGGTTGCGGTGCTGGAACTCGGCGCGCTTCGTCAGGCGGAGTTGAAGGAGCTGATCGCGGCTTCCTATCAGCTGGTTCTTGAGAAGTTACCGAAGAAAACCCAAGCTTCGTTGGCAGCCAAACCCACGGCAAAAAAGAAGACCAGAGCTAAACTGCCGCGGGCTGCGAAACGGAAGAAGTAATTTGCTCCACCGCCAGCCGCGCGGACTTGATGCAATCGGGCACGCCGATGCCGTGAAAGGAATTGCCGATGACGTGAAAACCGGGCATCTCACTCAGGATTTTTTCCATCGCCGCCACGCGCTCCAGGTGTCCGACCTCATACTGCGCCATCGCGCGGTTCCAGCGGAAGGTGCGGGTAAAAATCGGCCGGGCATCCAGTCCCAGAATGTCTTTCAGCTCTTGCCGGGCGATCGCGGCAAATTCATCATCGCTGCAGCTGAGTAAGCCGGGCATGCGCGAACTGGAGAAGAAGCACCGCAGCAATTGTTTTCCTTCGGGCGCACGATGAGAAAATTTTCTGTGCACAAAGGTGCACGCCATGATCTTGCGGCCTTCTGACTGCGGTACCAGGAAGCCGTGACCTTGCGGCAACGCTATATTTTCGTAAGCCAGCGCGACAGCGACCGACGACGTGTACTCAATCCTCCGCAGTCCATCCATCAACGCTGGATGGAACTGGCGCAGCATCTCTGCCGCTGACAGCGCGGGAACTGCCAGCAGCACTGCTTGGAACTTCCCCTGGATCCCGCCATTCTCCACCTGCCAATCTTCATTCGCCGGCCGTAGCAGTAAGTTTTCCTGGCGGAGGTGCAGCGCTGATTTCGGCAGAGCCGCGGCCAGCACATTCACCATCTGCTGCATGCCATTTTTGAGCGACGTAAAGAGCGGCTGTGCCTTGCCGCGAGGTCTTTGTGACTTGGCTTTCAAGGTGGCGCGCACCAGGCTGCCGCTCTCGCGCTCCATCTCGGCAAAGCGTGGCAGCACGGCGCGTACGCTCAGCTTTTCCGCGTTGCCGCCATAGACGCCCGCCAGCAACGGTTCGGCCACGCGGTCCACCATCTCCTGGCCAAAGTGGCGGCGCACAAACTGGCCCACTGACTCGTCAGCTTCGTCGTTCCGTCGCGCAGAAAACAGCTCTCGCGCCATGCGCAGCTTTGTGGCAAAGGAAAACAACGGAGTCGTCACCATGGGCCGGATGCGCGTCGGCACCATGAACTCCAACCCGTGAGGAATCGGCACGAGCCGCCCTTTTACCAGAATGTAAGTCTTGCGATCATGGTCGTTGGAGTTGATGAGTTGATTGGCAAGCCCCAGCTCGGTGCAGAGCCGTGCGGCATCAGGCTTGATGGTCAGGAAGGAATCAGGGCCGGCCTCGAGCACAAATCCGTCGCGCTGCTCGGTCTCAATCACGCCGCCCAGGCGATCAGATTTCTCAAACAACGCCCAATCCAGCCGCGCGCCGCCCTGCCGTGCTTTTTCCAGATAGTAAGCCGCGCTAAGGCCGGCGATGCCGCCGCCGATAATCGCAACCCGCTTCATGTCAGAGAAACAATGCCGGCGGCCCGCGCGGTTTGGGTTGACGCAAGCTTGGCCAGCGCGGCTATGAACGTCGGCGAGGCATTCAGCGACTCTGTCCGCCACAACCGGAGTCCCTGTTCGTTCGCGAACTCGCGGAAACCGATGTCCACGTCATACAGCACTTCCACGTGGTCGCAGACAAAGCCAATCGGCGCAATCACCACTCCGGGATGGCCCTGGCGCTTGAGCTCGAGCATCACGCTCTCAACTGTCGGCCCCAGCCATGGCCCGCCTGACATCCCCTGGCTTTGAAAAGCGAAGCATTGCAGCTCAGGCCCAAGACCGGCAATCCTGGCGCCGACCAGCCGCGCCGTCTCTTTGGTTTGTTTTTCATAAGGATCGCCCGCTTGTATCGTGCGCATGGGCACGCTGTGCGCGGTGAAGATCACCGGTACCGGTGCTCCAACTTCGTCGCCCGCCTGCCGCCAGACCGGATCCAGCCGCTCCGCAAAGGCTTGCACCAGCAGCGGATGATCGTGCCATGCTTCCACGAACTGCAACCCGATCCCCGGCTTCAGCTCCGCCATGAGCGCTTTGCGATACAGCCCGACGCTGGTGGAAGAATTCTGCGGTGCAAGGCAGATCGCGACCACCTGCTCAATGCCGTCGGCCATCATCCGTTTCACCGCGTCGGCAATGAACGGCTTCCAGTTGCGCATGCCCACATAGACAGGGCGGCCGACCTGATTCCTGAGTCCTTCAGCTTGCTCCAGGGTGATTGCCGTGAGCGGAGACTTGCCGATCAGTGAATAGCGATGTGCGACTTCCTGGATCACCGAATCGGGCACCGGGCGGCCGCCGGTGATGTAGCGCATGAACTCCGGCACATCGGCAGGGGAATCAGGGCTGCCATGGGCAAGCAACAGGATGGCTGCATTGTGACCGCTCATCGTACGGCTCCGGCCGAGGCGTGCTTCGGGCTCAGCTCTCTTACGAAGTTTATCAGCGCCTGGACATTTTCTACCGGTGTTTCCGGCAGAATTCCATGGCCCAGATTAAAGATATGTCCCGGCCTGCCCGCAGCCTGGCGCAGAATGGCCTCCGCGCGCTTGCGTAATTCCTTCTGCTCGGCAAACAGCAGCACGGGATCAAGATTGCCCTGCACCGCGCCGGAAAAATTCAGGCTCTGCCAGGCTTGGTCGAGCGGGAAACGCCAGTCCACGCCAATCACGTCCGCTCCCGTCTCTTTCATGGCCGGAAGTAGGGTCGCCGTGTCCGTTCCAAAATAGATGACAGGAACACCGGTCTTCTTGAGCCGCTCCGCCAGTTCGGTCGAAAACGGGAGCACGTACTGGCGAAAATCCTCGACGCTCAGGCAGCCCACCCAGCTATCGAAGATCTGCAGCGCGTCGGCGCCGGCGGTGACTTGTTCTGCGGCGTACGCGGCCAGTACGTCCACCAGCTTGCGCATCAGCGTCTGCCACGCCGAGCTTTCCAGATACATCATTCTTTTTGTCTGGATGTAGTTGCGTGACCCGCCGCCTTCAATCATGTAGCTGGCCAGGGTGAACGGTGCGCCGCAAAATCCGATCACCGGCAGCTTCGCGCCAAAATGTTTGGCTACCCGCCGCACCGACTCAGCCACGTAACCGAGCTCCGAGGCGCGATTCGTCACCAGCGCGTCGATATCCTTCTTCGTGCGCAGTGGCCGCTCGATCACCGGGCCTTCGCCGGCTTCAAAATGAAACGGCATGCCCATCACTTCCAGAGGCAGCAGCAGATCGGCGAAGATAATGGCCGCGTCGACGTCAAGTTTTTCCGCGGCGGTGATGGTAACGTCAGCCGCGATCTCCGGTGTCTTGCAGATTTCCAGGATGGAATGCTTTTTGCGTACAGCGCGATATTCAGCCATGTAACGTCCGGCCTGGCGCATCAACCAGATCGGCGTCACGTCCACCGGTTCACAGCGGCAGGCGCGGACAAACCTTGAATTCGGCGCAGACATTGCTTTTAAATCTACCACGGAGACACGATGAAGAAGATCTGGCTTTCCTGGAGCAGCGGCAAAGATAGCGCCTGGGCTTTGCAGGCGCTTCGCCAGCAGGGCGAATTCGAAATCACCGGCCTCATTACCACCATCAACTCCGCTTTTGACCGCGTGGCCATGCATGGAACGCGGCGCGTGCTGGTGGAGATGCAAGCTGAGGCCGCAGGCCTTCCGCTGCTGGCAGCGCCGCTTCCGTGGCCGTGCTCCAACGCCGACTATGAGCGCGTCATGAAACATGTCTGCGATCAGGCTGTGGCCCAGGGCGTAAGCGCTGTCGCTTTCGGAGATCTCTTCCTTGCCGACGTGCGCGCGTATCGAGAGCGCCAGCTTCAGGGAACCGGCTTGGAGCCGTTGTTTCCTCTCTGGCAGATGGCTACCGATCAATTGGCGCGGCAGATGATTGAGTCAGGTCTGCGCGCCCGTCTCGTATGCGTCGATCCCAAACAACTCGATCCCAGCTTCGTCGGCCGGGACTTCGATCAGCAATTTCTCGATGACCTGCCACAGGGAGTCGACCCCTGCGGGGAGAACGGCGAGTTCCACTCTTTTGTTTACGGCGGACCAATGTTCAGCCGAACGCTGCCTATCGTTGCGGGCGAAAAGGTGGAGCGTGACGGCTTCTGGTATCAGGATGTGCTGGCGGCCGCCGGAAGCCGTACAGTTTGAGTTAACTCTCAACCAGGTCGCCACCAGCGGCGCCTAGCTTACAAACGATCGGATCTTTCTTGTGGTCTGAGGCGCGGGCTTGTCTTCCTGTGCTTCGCGAAAAAGGTGCACGTTGGTCCGCAGCACGATGCCCGGATTCAGGTAGCTGGCATGGGGAATCGCCATCCCGTTCAGCAGATTGTCCACCAGGAGGCGCAATGCGACCTGACCTTGAAGATACGGATTCTGATAGATCGAGGCGCGAATGGTTCCGCTCTTGAGATGACGCACCATCTCGGGAAACAGGTCCGTGGTAATCAACGCAACCTGACCGGCGCGGTCACGGTCTTCCAGTGCGCGGCAGACGGGGAGACAGTTGACCGTGCTCACGTAGATGCCGCTCAGGTTCGGATGACGGGAAAGGAGTTCGCAGGTCTTGTCATAGCTCTCTTTTTCCGTCTCGTGCGCTTCCAGAACCGCGGCGACCCTGCCGCCTCTGCTATCCGCCTGGAAGCCGGCACAGAATCCTTCCACCTTCAGACGATGTTCCTCGGTCGAGAGCATTCCCGTTATGACCGCAGCTTCTGCATCAGGACCTACAAACTTGGACATGAGTTCAGCTGCTAATCGTCCATTCAGCTCCGGGTCAACACAAACTACGCTGGAACGCCGGCTGTTCGGAGCATCCGTCGTGATGCACACTACTCTCACGTCATTTTCCTCTGCACGATCGATGAGCGGTGTGGCCGAATCCGGATCGCCGGGTGTGAGTATCAGGCCGTTCACCCCGCGGTCCAGCAGCTCACTGGCGACGCCGCTTTCACCTTTGCCCAGTGCTCGCACAGGCGTATAGAGCAGCTCCAGGCCGAAACCGGTGGCGCGATGGGCTTCATCGAAGATTCCGGCCCGCATTTGATCATAGAAAAAGTGGATTTCCTTCGGTATGCAGACGCCGATCTTGAAGTTTGAGCCGCCGGAGAGCAGCCGTGCGGCTGGGTGAGGCGTGTAGTCCAGCTTCTTGGCGACACGCAGAACTTTTTTCCTGGTCGCCTCACTGACCCCGGGGCGGCCGTGCAGGGCGCGATCCACGGTTCCGATAGAAACCTTGGCCAGTTCGGCAATCTTGTGAATTCCGTTGCGTTTCACCGGCGTCCTTTCACCCCTGCGCTATTTTTGCAACACAGTCAACGATGTTTGCGTCAGGTCGACTGAATTGCCTCCGACCATGATCTTGAACGTGCCCGGTTCGACAACCCGATGCATCTCGCGATCGAAGAAAGACAGCTCATCCGGGCCGAGTGTGAATTCTACAGTCTGGGTCTGGCCGGGCTGAAGAGAAATGCGGCGGAATCCGCGCAGTTCCTTGATGGGCCGGGTCACCGAGCTTACCTCGTCGCGAATGTAAAGTTGAACGACCTCCTCACCTACCACCTTACTCGTGTTGGTCACGTCGACGGAAACGCTCGTTTTACCGGCAGTGCCGATCGTCTCCGGCGTGGCGTGAAGATTGGCAAATTTGAAGGTTGAGTAGCTCAAGCCCCAGCCGAACGGAAACAACGGGTCAGTGGTCACGCCCAGATATCCACGCTTGGACGATGGCTTCTGATAGTAGTAATCCGGCAGCTGTCCAACTGACCTGGGTACGGTGATCGGCAGCTTGCCGCCGGGATTGTAATCGCCGAAGAGAACGTCGGCAATGGCAGTACCACCTTCCTGCCCCAGATACCAGCCTTCCAGGATCGCGGGAACATGTTCAGCAATATAGTTGATGGTATTCGGACGGCCGTGCTGCAGAAACACGATCACCGGCTTGCCGAGCGGCAAGATGGCTTTGACCAGATCGTCCTGGTTGCCCAAGAGATCGAGGCTGTCACGATCGCCGAGATGATTAGGCGCCCATTCCTCGCGCGAGGTCTGCTCATTGCCGCCCAGCGCCAGGATGATCAAATCTGCTTTCCGCGCTACCGCGACGGCCTCCTTGATGCGGGCGGCGTTCAATGCCGGATCGCCGAGGACAACTTTGTTTGCGTCCCAATCAGGCAGCGATTCAGTTATTTTCGAACCTTCGGAATACAAAACTTCACCGCTCGCGCCGACTTTATCTTTGATCCCCTGAAGCAGGCTGACGCCGCGTCCGGGCTTGCTGCTGTAGCCGCCCAGATGCACGTCAGCGGCGTCAGGGCCGATGACGGCGATCCGCTTGTACTTTGTCTTGTCGAGCGGCAGAAGATTGTCCTGGTTTTTGAGCAGGATGATAGCCTCATGAGCCGCCTTCAAGGCCAACTGCCCGTGTTCCGGGCTGTTCGTGATCTTCTCCGCGTAGTCGGGATCGACAAACGGGTTCTCAAAAAGGCCGGTGAGGAACTTCATGCGCAAGACGCGAGCCACAGCCTCATCGATACGGGATTCAGACACTTGGCCCTGTTTCACCTGCTCGATCAGCGTGCCGTAGTCTTCGATGTAGGGAAGCTCGACATCCACGCCTGAATTCAATGCCAATTTGGCCGCAGCCTGGCTCGAGTCAACCACATGATGAAATCCTTGAAGCTGTGAGATCGCGAAGTAATCGGAGACCAGGACGCCGTCGAAACCCCATTCATGCCGCAGAATGTCGATCAGCAAATGCCTGTTGCTGTGCGATGGAATGCCGTCATTCTCGTTGTAAGAAGCCATCACACTCTCGACGTGCGCTTCCCGGACCGCGCTCTCGAAGGGCTTCAGGAAAACCTCGCGCAGCAACCGCTCAGGAACATAGGCAGGGCCCGGGTTGGTGCCGCCTTCGGGTTGGCCGTGTGCAGCAAAATGCTTAGCGGTGGCGATCACGTGCCGGTTGTCGATGAACGGCCCCTCGCCCTGAAGCCCCTCGATCGCGGCAACCCCGATTCGCGACACGAGATACGGATCCTCACTGTACGTCTCCTCGGTTCTTCCCCAGCGAGGCTCGCGCGCCAGGTCCAACACCGGCGACAGGCATTGCTGTGCCCCGCGAGCCCGCGCCTCTGCCGCCGTCGCCGAGAAAACATCATGGACCAGGCTGGGGTCCCACGTGGAGCCAAGCGCTATTGCCTGGGGATACGAGGTTCCCTGCGGAGCGACGTGACCGTGAAGGCATTCGTCATGGAAGATCACGGGAATTCCGAGCCGGGTGTTTTCCTTGATCCATCGCTGGACCGTATTCGTATATTCGGCCATCGCACGCGGCCCGCGATTTTCGCTGGGGCGTGAAATCTCGCCGAGACCGTTGTGGATGAGGACAGAGGCCTGCTGAGGAAGAAAGTTGCCCTTCTCATCCACAAACACATCTTTCGGATTGGAAAAGAACTGCCGGGTTTCCCACGCGCTTTCCAGTTGCGCGACCTTTTCCTCCAGCGTCATCCGGCTCAAAAGATCGGCGACTCTCTGTTCCAGAGGCAGGTTGGGCTTTCGATAGGGCGGCATCTGCGCCAAAGCGGAGACGCAGAAAGCTAGAACGAGAGTGCTCCAGCCGATGGCAATTCGGGTCCCACGAATCATCCAGGTTCTCCAGGCCAGCCGGTTTTCCCGCGGCGGTCGCGTGGTACTATACCATCTCCGTTAACGTACACGGAAAGGATTTTTCGCGTTAGCTGTTCCATGCGCGGCTGGGCTCGCGTATCTGACCGTTGTGCGCCGGAGGGTCGACGCAAGCCTTTGCGTAGAATAGGCTCGCGGGTAACCGGAGAGGAACCGTTTGAGAATCGTCGATGCCAAAGTCATCGTCTGCAGCCCGGGAAGAAACTTTGTCACGCTCAAGGTAATCACCGAAGACGGGATTTACGGTCTCGGCGATGCGACGCTGAACGGGCGCGAACTCGCTGTTGCGAGCTATCTCACCGACCATATCCTGCCGTTGCTGGTCGGCCGGGATGCCCGGCGGATCGAAGACATCTGGCACTATCTCTACAAGGGCGCCTATTGGCGGCGTGGTCCAGTCACCATGTCTGCGATCGCTGCGGTGGATACGGCGCTTTGGGACATCAAAGCGAAGTCGCTCAGCGTCCCGCTCTATCAGTTGCTCGGCGGCGCATCACGGGAAGCAGTGCTCGTCTATGGTCACGCCAGCGGACAGGATCTGAAAGAGACGGTCGAGGCCGTTGCGCACTATTTGAAGTCTGGTTACAAAGCCATCCGGGCCCAATCCGGCATTCCCGGCTTGGGCAGCACCTATGGCGTCGGCCGCGGCTCGATGGCATACGAGCCCGCGGAAAAAGGTGCGCCTCCGGAAAACGCCTGGTCCACCGAACACTATTTGAATTTCGTTCCTAAGCTCTTCGCAGAACTCCGCAAAGAGTTTGGCCCCGAAGTGCACTTGTTACACGATGCGCACCACCGGCTTACGCCGATCGAGGCGGCCAGGCTGGGTAAAGATATGGAACCGTACCGTCTCTTCTGGCTCGAAGATCCTACCCCGGCAGAATTGCAGGAGAGCTTCAGGCTGATACGCCGGCACACGACAACCCCGCTTGCTGTCGGGGAAGTATTCAACACACTCTTCGATTGCCAGCAACTCATTCAGGAGCAGTTGATCGACTACATTCGCGCTACGGTGGTACACGCCGGCGGCATCAGCCATCTGAGAAAGATCGCGAGCCTGGCCGAGCTCTACCAGGTGCGCACTGGATCTCATGGAGCTACCGACCTGAGTCCGGTTTGCATGGCGGCCGCGCTGCACTTTGATCTGAGCGTGCACAACTTTGGTATTCAGGAATACATGCGGCACACGGAAGAAACCGACAAGGTATTTCCTCACGCATACTCTTTCAAAGATGGATTGATGCATCCGGGAGATAAACCGGGGATCGGCGTAGATATCGATGAAGCTCTGGCGGCGGAATACCCGTACCAGCGCGCTTATCTCCCGATCAACCGTAAAATGGATGGGACGATGCACAGCTGGTGATTCCCGCGCCGCTCGATTTGAAGCTTGCAATCGAGAAAATGCGTGGGTAAGATGTGCATCGCCGTTAACGTACACGACAAGGTATTTCTTTTGGCTTCCGGCATCTTTCCAAACCGCGCCCGGCGTCTTACTTGCCGCTTCTCCTTTCTCCTTGTGCTGATCCCCGCTGTGGCTCTTTCTTCCTGCAAAGGCAAAACGGAAGGAAGCAAGAACCAGCCGATTCGCATTGGCTTTTCCATGGATTCGCTGTTGATCGAACGCTGGCAGCGCGACCGTGATTTTTTCGTACAACGAGCCCATGAGCTGGGAGCGGAGGTCATGGTGCAATCGGCCGACGGAAACGACGCGGTCCAGGTCCGCCAGGCGGAAAACCTGCTGACTCAAGGCGTGGACGTGCTGGTTGTTGTGCCGCACAACGGCGAGATCGCGGCGTCCATTGTAGACAGCGCCAAGCGCCAGAATATTCCAGTGCTGGCCTATGATCGCATCATTCGCGACAGCGATGTTGATTTCTACATCTCCTTCGACAACGTACGAGTTGGGGCAATGCAGGCGCAATACCTTTTTGACCGGGCTCCGAAAGGCAACTACATCCTGATCGGGGGATCCCCGACGGACAACAATGCCCGTCTTTTTCGGGAAGGACAAATGAGCGTCCTGAAACCGGCAATCGATCGAGGCGATATCAAGATCGTCGCCGATCAATGGGCTAGAGACTGGCTTCCCAGTGAAGCCTTGCGCCACACCGAAAGCGCACTGACTCAGTCCCGGAACAACGTTGTCGCGGTGGTCGCGTCCAATGACAGCACTGCCGGTGGCGTGGTTCAGGCCCTGGAAGAACAGGGGCTCGCGGGCAAGGTTCTGGTGTCCGGCCAGGACGCCGAGTTGGCTGCTTGCCAACGCATTGTGGCAGGGTCGCAATCCATGACGGTCTACAAACCCATTGAGCCATTGGCGCGGCGTGCCGCGGAAGTTGCGGTGGCCCTTGCGAAACATGCGCCCGTCGAGTCGAATGCCAAAGTCTCGAACGGATCGAAGGATGTGCCTTCGTTTCTTATTAACGCGATTGCGGTCGACAAGAGCAACATCGCGACAACCGTGATTAAAGACGGTTTCCTGAAAGCCGAGGACGTCTATCGCAACGTGCCGCGCGACCAGTGGCCGAAGGCGGCCGGGCAATAAGCCACTACACCTTTGTTTATGTCAGGGACCCTCACAACGCGTCTTCCACTGTTCGAAATGCGAGGCATCGGGAAATCCTTTCCCGGGGTTCGCGCGCTGGACGGAGTCACTGTCGATCTCTACCCCGGTGAGATCCATGCGCTGGTCGGAGAAAACGGTGCGGGGAAATCAACTCTCATCAAAATCCTCGCCGGCGTCTATACCGACTATGAAGGCGAGATGCAGGTCAACGGCGAGATCCGGCGATTCAGCAGCGTGCGCGAATCGGAACAGGCGGGCATCGCGGTTGTATTTCAGGAGCTTTCCCTGGTTCCCGAACTCACTGTGGGTGAAAACGTTTTTCTAGGACGAGAGCCCTCGCGGTTCGGAGTCGTTCAGTGGGATGAGCTCTACGCCAAAACGTCGCGCTTGCTCGCGGAGTTGGATCTCGATCTGAATCCGCGGGTCCGAACGGGAACACTTGGCACCGGAACACAGCAACTGGTCGAGATCGCCAAAGCGTTGTCGCAGGATGCGCGCATTCTGGTGCTGGACGAGCCCACGGCAGCCCTTACCAATGCCGAAGCGGAGAACCTGTTTTCCATCCTCAACCGGCTGAGTGCGCAAGGCATTGGCATCATCTATGTTTCGCATCGCTTGCATGAAATCTTTCGTTTGAGCCAGCGGACGACCGTCTTGCGCGACGGCCGCACCGTCTCGACTGAGCCGACCGACCGCCTCAATGAGCAGCAGATCATAGCCAAGATGGTTGGACGCCAGATATCACAGGTGTTTCCGGCCAACGCACGCACCCCCGGAGACGTGCTCTTTGAAGCCCGCCACATCACGACTCAGAATCCGAACATGCCCGGCAGATTTGTGCTGAACGACATCAGTTTCACCGCTCGTTGTGGGGAAGTGGTCGGCATTGCCGGACTGATGGGTTCGGGCCGCACCGAGCTTCTGATGTCTCTCTTCGGATGCTTCCCGGGCGAGGTTTCTGGGGAGATTACTATTGCCGGTTGCAGGGTACTTATCCAATCTCCCATAGACGCGATTGCAGCCGGGATCGGTTTTGTGACTGAGGATCGCAAGCGATCGGGCCTGGTTCTCGATCAAACCATCCTGGCCAATATCACGCTGGCATCGCTGGATCGGGTTTCAGGCCGTTGGGTGACCAACGAGTCCCGGGAACTGGCCGCAAGCCGCGTCCTGGCTGATGATTTGCGAATCAAGGCATCTTCGTTGTTTACGCTTGCCGGAACTCTTTCCGGAGGCAATCAGCAAAAAGTAGTGCTTGCCAAGTGGTTGATGACGCAAGCGCGCGTTCTCTTGCTCGATGAACCGACGCGCGGCGTTGACGTGGGAGCGAAACAGGAAATTTACGCGATGATTCACAGGCTTGCGCAGTCAGGCATGGCAGTGGTGATGGTGTCTTCAGAGTTGCCGGAGGTGCTCGGGCTTTCTGACACCATTCTCGTCTTGCATGAGGGACAGATTACTGGACGGTTTACCCGGGACAGCGTCACATCGGAAGCCGTGATGTCCTGTGCGACCGGACAGCAAGTCTGCGCGTGATCGTGAAGATTAAAGAGGAGATCAAGGTGACCGGAAACGTGAACGCCGCGCCGGCGGAAGCGGTGGCGACGAAGAGGTCGGAATCCCCTAAAAAGCATTGGCGCGTGCCTTCGGGTACGGTTCGTGCCTACGGCATGGTGGCGGCCCTGGTTCTCATGTGGGTGATCTTCTCCGTCGTGACAAATGGGATCTTCCTCGAGCCCCGCAACTTTTCCAATCTCATTCGCCAGGCTGCGGTCACTGGAATCATTTCCGTTGGCATGGTGATGGTGATCGTGACCGGCCAGATTGATCTCTCCGTGGGATCGCTCGTCGGATTGGCCGGGATGGCTGCAATTCTGGTTCAGTACTATTGGCATTGGGGGCTAATCCTTTCTTTATGCACGGCCCTGGTGATCGGGCTGATGGTCGGCGCGCTGCAAGGCTGGCTGACGGCCTATGGAAAGATTCCGTCATTCATCGTCACTTTGGGAGGCTTGCTCGCCTGGAGAGGTGTGGCAAAAGGCATCAGCCAGGGAGCTACTTATCCAATTGAGGTACGCTCTTTCCGCGATCTGGGGCAGGCTTATCTCGGGCGCAGCGTCGGACTCGCGCTCGTAGCCGTGACCGTGGTTGCGGTGATCTGGTCCGTGCTCCATCGCAATTCCATGCGAAAGCGTCACGGATTGCCGCCATGGAGCGTTGCAGCGCTTTCTCTCCGCATCATGTTGCCCTCTGTTCTGGCGGTCGGATTCGTGTTTGCATTGAATGCGTACGCCGGCGTGCCGGTTCCTGTTCTTATTCTTGTGGTCGTCGCCCTCAGCGGCGCCTTCCTGACTGAGAGTACAGTTTTTGGACGTCATCTTTATGCGATCGGTGGCAACCCGGAGGCCGCACGCTTTTCCGGAATCAATCTTCGGTCCCAGGTACTCATCGCATTCGCGATTCTCGGTGTTTTGACAGCGATTGCAGCAGTCATTTATACCGCCCGCGTAGGCAGCGCCGGACCAGACGCGGGAACTCTCCTGGAACTGGACGCCATTGCGGCCTGTGTGATCGGCGGCGCAAGCCTTGCCGGTGGCAGAGGAACCGTGCTGGGCGCGTGTCTGGGCGCCCTTTTTATGGCCAGTCTCGACAATGGCATGTCTTTAAAGAATGTGCCGGACTTCGTCCAGGACGTCATCAAGGGCGGCATTCTGGTAGCTGCGGTCGGTTTCGATGTTATGGGTAAACGGCGGGAGTAACGGATGAAGGCGTGTGTTCTCGGAATCGACGTTGGGACCGGAGGGACCCGCGCGGTGATTGTAGACGAGCGCGGTGCGATCCTTGCCTCTGCGACCGAAGAGCACGAAGCGTTTGCATCGCCGAGAATGGGCTGGGCGGAACAACATCCGGACGACTGGTGGCGAGCAGCAAAGATCGCGATTCGCAATGCCATCTCACAGTGTGGGATTAAGAAGGATCAGATCAGGAGCATCGGCTTCTCCGGACAGATGCACGGTGCAGTCATGCTCGACGATCGCGGCAGCGTCGTGCGCCCGGCGCTGATCTGGTGTGATGTCCGGACTGAAGAGCAGTGCCAGGACCTGGCGCAGAGGATTGGGTGGGACAAACTCATCCAGCTCACCTGCAATCCTCCCCTCGCCAATTTCACGCTGACGAAATTCCTCTGGACGCGGCAGAACGAGCCTGAGAATTGGAACCGTGTGCATTCGGTGATGCTCCCGAAGGATTATGTTCGTTTCAAACTCACCGGCGAGCGTGCGACTGATGTAGCCGATGCATCGGGCACACTCATGCTGGATGTTGCCCGGCGGCAATGGTCGCGGGAGACACTTGACGCTGTGGGTATCAGCGCTTCTTGTTTGCCGGCAGTCTACGAATCGCAACAGATTTGCGGCTGGATTTCGGAGAGCGGTGCCGAAGCGGCCGGGCTCGCGGTGGGAACGCCAGTGGTCGCCGGTGCAGGAGACCAGGCGGCGGGCGCGGTTGGCATGGGAATCGTTGCACCCGGTGCGGTCAGCGCGACAATCGGGACCTCAGGTGTAGTGTTTGCCGCCACGGACGAGCCGCTGCGCGACTCTATTGGGCGGCTTCACACTTTTTGCCATGCCATCCCCGGCCGCTGGCACTTGATGGGTGTGACTCAGGCCGCCGGTCTGTCGCTGCGATGGTTTCGCGACCGATTTCTGTCCGGGGCAGACAGGAATGGAAACGACCCATATGACGCGCTTACCCAGGAAGCGGCAACCGCCCCTGTTGGATCGGACGGCCTCCTATGGGCTCCGTATCTCATGGGGGAGCGCACTCCCCATCTTGATCCGAATGCTCGAGGAGCGCTGGTGGGTCTGACGGCGTCGCATACCCGGGCACATTTCATCCGCGCGATCCTGGAAGGCGTGGCTTTCAGTCTGAGAGACACCTTCACGATCTTCTCGGAGATGACGGTTCCGGTAAACAGAATTTGTCTGGGCGGAGGCGGCGCAAGGTCGGGATTGTGGCGCCAGATTCAGGCAGACGTCTACGGCCATGAAGTCGAGATTCTCGAGGCCGAAGAAGGGGCAGCGTATGGCGCCGCTATCCTCGCCGGCGTAGGAGCAAAGATCTGGAGTTCGGTTGACGAGGCGTGCAGCTCCGTCTTGAAGGTGAAAGCACGCGTCACTCCGGATCCGGGCAGTGCGGCAATCATGGACCGCAGTTATGCCGCCTACCGGCGTTTGTATCAGAGCTTGAGATTCATTCGCGATGGAGAATCTGTTTTTGCGGTGAAGAATTGATCCAGGAAAGGTGCCATGACAGGGATAAATCAGTATCAACCGAAACCTGAACACAAATTCTCGTTCGGATTGTGGACCGTGGGGAACCGCGGGCGTGACCCGTTTGGAGATTTTGTCCGTCCGATACTTGCGCCGGTGGACATTGTTGCCATGCTGGCCGAGGTAGGCGCATGGGGCGTTAACCTGCACGATAACGACCTGGTGCCGATCGATGCGACGCACTCGGAGCGGGACTGTATTGTGAGGGAGTTCAAGAAAGCCTGCAGAGAACACGGGATCGTGGTCCCCATGTCGACGGTCACGCTGACCTTTCATCCTGTATTCCGCGATGGCGCCTTTACATCGAATGATCCGGAGGTTCGCGCCTATGCTCTGCAGAAAACCATGCGTGCCATGGATCTTGGCGCAGAACTGGGAGCGAAGATCTTTGTGCTCTGGTTTGGCCGCGACGGCGTGGAAACCGATGCCTGCCGCCGCGCCGACGATGCGGTGAAGCGCCTGCGCGAGGCCGTCAATTATCTCTGCCGGTACAACATCGACAAAGGCTACGGCTTCAAATTCGCCCTGGAAGCCAAGCCGAACGAGCCCCGCGGCGATATCTATATGGCGACGACCGGTCACTATCTCGGCTTCATCTACACGCTCGATCATCCGGAAATGGTTGGCGTCAATCCTGAAGTGGCACATGAACAAATGGCGGGACTCAATTTCATGCATGGCGTGGCCCAGGCATGGGAAGCCGGCAAACTCTTCCACATCGATCTCAACGACCAGATGCCCGGCCGCTATGATCAGGACCTGCGCTTCGGCTCGGCGAATCTGAAATCGACTTTCTGGCTGGTAAAGTTCCTGGAAGATGTCGGCTATGACGGCCCGAGACACTTTGATGCACACGCGTATCGCACCGAAGATTGCCAGGGCGTGAAAGATTTTGCCCGGGGTTGCATGCGCACCTACCTCATTCTCAAGGAGAGAGCTGCGCGCTGGAATGCCGACAAGGAGATCCAAAGTATTCTTGCCGAGATCTCGAAGACCTCTAACGGCGTGCCTTCTATCTGCTGCTACTCACAGTCCGGGGCCGCGGCATTGCTGGACTACGAATTCGATAAGGAGGCGATCGTCAGGAAACGGCTTCCTTACGAGCACCTCGATCAGCTCACGGTAGATATTCTTTTAGGAGTCCGCTAGGCCATGTTCCGGGGCCGGCTCCATTGGCATGTCGCGGCATTTTTCCTCGGCCTGGCCGTGGCATTGAGCTTTAGCGCCTTCGGCCAGGATCGGGCTGACCCAAAAATTCAGACCGATATTCCATCTCTCTATCAGAGCTTTGCCGGCTATTTCCCGGTTGGCGCCGCGATCTGGCAGGGCGATATCAGCGGCGCTCACAGTGAACTGCTGACCAGGCACTTCAACAGCATCACTGCAGAAAACGCGATGAAGTGGGCTGTGATCGAGCCCACGGAAGGTCATTTCAACTTTGCTCCCGCCGACGCTCTCGTTGACTTCGCCAAAACCAACCACATGCGAGTGCGGGGGCATACCTTGTGCTGGCACAAACAAGTGCCGGCCTGGGTTTTTCTGGATGCGAACGGCAGGGAGATGACGCCCTCTTCGGAAAATAAGGCATTGGTGCTTCACCGGCTGGAAAACCACATACGCGCCGTGGTGTCGCACTACAAGGAAGACGTATATGCCTGGGACGTCGTCAACGAAGTGATCGATCCTGAGCAGCCGGATGGTTTTCGCCGCAGTCCCTGGTTTCTGATCACCGGCACCGACTATATCGACGTTGCGTTCCGCGTGGCGCATGAAGTCGATCCCCATGCCAGGTTGTACATCAACGATTACAACACCACGGATCTGCGCAAGCGCACGTTGCTTTACCAGCTGGTTCGCGATTTGCGCAAGCGGGGCGTGCCGCTGGATGGCGTCGGCCATCAGATGCACAGCTCCATCCAAGCGCCTTCAGCGGCGGCGGTGATCGAAACCATCAACCTGTTTTCCACGCTTGGCGTAGACAATCAGATCACCGAACTCGACGTTAGCGTCTATATCGACCAGACCACCCGCTACCCGGCAATCCCTGAAGAACTGCTGCAGCGGCAGGCTTCTCAGTATCGCGACTACTTCGCCGCCTTCCGAAAGTTGAAAGGCAAGATCAGCGCGGTCACTCTGTGGGGGCAGGCAGATGACCACACGTGGAAGAAAGGTTTTCCTATCCGGCGCCTGGACCTGCCGCTTCTCTTTGATGAGCGCTTGCAGGCCAAGCCGGCCTTTTGGGCCATCGTGGACCCGGCTCACCGGTCGCCGGTCCGCGGGGCCACCGATGACGGAACTGTACCGCACTACAAGAATCCCCAATGATGAAGAAACGCGGTCTCAATTTCGCCGTGGCGGGAGTGCTCCTGCTCCTTCCCGTTGCGCTCCGTGCCGAGACGGGAGCCGAAGCGTGGCTGCGATACGCGCCCCTGACGGACGTTGAACGTTCTAACTACGCCGCGTTGCCGGGAAGCGTAGTAACGCTCGGCGAGTCGCCGGTTTTGGACAGCGCACGCGACGAGTTGGTCCGCGGAATACGAGGCATGTTGGGCATAGCGGTTCGCGAAAGCGGAAGCCAGGTGAGCGAGAGCTCAATCGTGCTGGGAACAGTTACATCTCTCCAGGCGATCGCGCCCGGCTTCCAGTCCCCGCCTGAAATTCAAGGCGATGGCTTCTGGTTGACGACCGCCAAGGTGCAGGGTTTCAACTGCATCGTGATTACCGGCGCCAACGAACCCGGCGTGCTCTACGGTGCGTTTGCATTCCTGCGCGGCATCGCCCTGGGACAATTGATCTCTCCACTCAATGAATTGCAGCAGCCGTACTCGCCGGTCCGCTGGGTCGACCAGTGGGACAATCTCGATGGTCATATCGAGCGAGGCTACGCCGGTCCCTCGATCTTCTTTGAAGCCGGAACTGTGCGCGCGGATCTTTCTCGCGCTCGAGACTATGCTCGCCTGCTCGCCTCTCTCGGCATTAATGGCTGCACCGTGAACAACGTGAACGCCAATCCCAGGATGCTGGAAGATGATTTTCTTCCCCAGCTTGCGCGGATTGCCGATGCCTTTCGTCCATGGGGCGTGCGGCTCGCGATCTCGGTGAATCTGAGCAGTCCGAAGGTGATCGGCGGCCTCAAAAGTTTCGATCCCCTGGATCGGCGTGTGCAGGAATGGTGGCGCAAGAAGATAGAAGAAATCTATCGGCTGATACCGGACTTTGCCGGTTTCGTCGTCAAGGCTGACTCAGAAGGGCAACTTGGACCCTCAGTGTACGGACGCACTCCGGCAGATGCGGCCAATGCCATTGCCGCGGCTCTCAAGCCGCACGGCGGCATTGTTTTCTATCGCGCATTCGTTTACAACCACCATCTTGACTGGCGCGTCCCCAAGAATGATCGTGCCAAAGCTGCTTACCACAATTTCCATCCTCTCGATGGAAAGTTCGACGAGAACGTCATCATACAAATCAAAAACGGGCCCATCGATTTCCAGGTGCGCGAACCGGTCTCGCCTCTATTTGCAGGCTTGCAAAGCACAAATCAGGCAATTGAGTTGCAAGTAACCCAGGAATATACGGGGCAGCAACGCCATCTCTGTTTTCTTGCGCCCATGTGGAAAGACATCCTGGATTTCGACATGCGGGTGCAGGGTGGACATACGCCGGTAAAGGATCTGGTCTCGGGCAGAGTGTTTCATCGTTCGCTGGGTGGATTCGTCGGTGTCGCCAACGTGGGCATGGACGCAAACTGGCTTGGCCACCCTCTTGCCATGGCGAATCTTTACAGCTTTGGCCGGCTGGCCTGGGATCCCAATACGAGTGCGAGCACTCTCGCCGATGAATGGGCGCGGCTGACCTTCGGTTCGGATCCTTTGGTGGTCAGGACCATCACGTCAATGCTGCTTGCGTCCTGGAAGACCTACGAAGACTATACGGGGCCGCTCGGTGCAGGGACACTGACGGACATCAAGGGCAGTCACTTTGGTCCCGGCGTGGGATCGTCAGAGCGCAACGGCTGGGGACAATGGCATCGCTCCGATCGAGACGGAGTGGGCATGGACCGCAGCGTCGCTACAGGGACGGGTTATGCAGGACAATATCCGCCCGACGCTGCCAAGATCTATGAGTCCACCGCAAGCACGCCGGACGATTTGCTTCTCTTCTTTCACCACGTGCCGTACACGTATCGGCTGCATTCGGGTAAAACCGTCATTCAGCACATTTACGATTCGCACTATCAGGGAGCCGAGGGAGCGCAGCAGTTTGTACGGCAATGGAAAACGTTACGAGGTCGCATCGATGAGCCGCGCTACAAAGCGACGCTCGAACGATTGCAATTTCAGGCAGGCCACGCGATTGTGTGGCGGGACGCAATCTGTAACTGGTTTTTGCATATTTCGGGGATTCCCGATGCGTTGGGCCGGGTAGGGTACTATCCGGATCGGATCGAGGCCGAGACGATGCGTCTGCAGGGCTATCGAACCATCCGCGTGACGCCACCGGAGACCGCGTCTGGCGGTAAAGCCGTGAAGTGCCGGTCCTCGTCGAAAAGTTGTACGGCATCTTTCACCTTCGAAGGCAACGCCGGCCGGTACGACATCAACGTTCAATACTTTGACCAGAACACGGGGGCATCGCAATTCAAGCTCCTGGTGGCAGGACGCGTCGTTGATGAGTGGGTGGCGGACGACCATCTGCCGGCGCGTTCCCCAGGAGGCGGTTCTTCCACGCGACGATGGATCGAAGGAGTGGAGCTGCGTCCAGGTGATTCGGTGGAGATCGAGGGACGGACTGACGGTCAAGAACACGCGGCATTTGACTACGTCGAGATTCATCCTGCTGCTGATCGCGCATCGCGATGATGACACGAATATGAAAACCAATCGTCAACGGCAATTGCTCGCCTCGCTTTGTCTGGTATGTTGCCTCCGGATTCACGGCCGGGCTCAGGCAGAGCTGCCGCATCTCGAAATAAGAGGAAACGTCACACAGTTGATGGTGGACGGCAAGCCCTATCTGATCCTGGGTGGTGAGCTGCACAACTCTTCCTCATCGAGCCTGAGTTACATGAAGCCGATTTGGCCGCAGTTGGCGGCCATGCACCTCAACACGGTCCTGGCTCCGGTTTCCTGGGAGCTGATCGAGCCGGAGGAAGGCAAGTTCGACTTCACCACGGTTGACGGTCTCATCGATGACGCCAGAAAGAACAACCTTCGGCTGGTCTTTCTATGGTTCGGGAGCTGGAAGAATACCTATTCAAGCTACGTGCCCGAGTGGGTGAAGAGAAATCCTGAGCGCTTTCCTCGTGTGCGAACAAGCGACGGCAGGGGAACGGAACGTCTGTCTCCATTTGCCCAGGCCAATCAGCAGGCTGATGCTAGGGCCTTTGCCGTGCTGATGCGCCACGTCAGGGAAAAGGACCACGATATACACACGGTGATCATGATCCAAGTGGAGAATGAAGTGGGCGTAATCCCCGAGGCAAGGGATCACTCGGATATCGCGGACAAGGCCTTCAGAAGTCCCGTACCTGCACAGCTTTTGTCCCTTCTTCAGCAGCGGCCCAGTCCTGAACTTCGCGCAGTCATGGACGCAGGGGGAGACAAGCGCGCGGGCACGTGGGAAGAAGTTTTTGGTAAAAGGCCGTTGACAGAAGACCTGTTCATGGCCTGGCATTACGCGCGTTATGTCAATAGCGTGGCCGCGGCTGGAAAAGCCGAGTATCCACTGCCCATGTTCGTGAATGCCGCATTGATTCGGCCCAACTATCAGCCCGGACAATACAACAGTGGTGGACCGCTGCCGCACTCGCTCGACTTGTGGCGAGCCGGGGCGCCCGATGTAGATTTCTTCGCCCCCGATATCTACTTCGTTAACTTTGCGGAATGGGGCCAGAGATACCGTCGCGACTGGAATCCGCTGTTCGTTCCCGAAACGGTCCCTGGAATTACCGGGGCCGCCAACGCTTTCTACGCGGTCGGAGAGCTCCACGCAATTGGATTTTCTCCCTTCGCGATTGATGGCCTCGAGCGAGACAAGTCCAAAGAAGGGAGTTCCGAGCTGACTGCGAGCTATGCCGTCCTGACTCACCTTGCGCCTTTGATCCTGCAAGGGCAAACAGAGAACCGGATCGCCACCGTTCTTCTCGAAGGTCCAAGCCAGCGTGCCGGAAGGGTTTCTTTGGGAGATTACACCTTTACGGTTGAGCCGGCGACACCGGCTGACGCGGGCAAACGAGGCGCGGCGATGTTCTTGCAGGTCGGGCCGGAGGAATACATCGTCACCGGCTCCGGCAATCTGACAGTCGGGATTGCTGCTTCTCCGGGCTTATCAGGAGCACCTATCGCCGGAATCATCAGCGTCGATGAAGAGGTCATGGAAGATGGCCATTGGATGCGCAAGAGAAGGCTCAACGGAGACGAAAACGGCCAAGGCCAGGTGCTGCGGCTGGAAGATCCGCGGACGCCGGTGATTCTACGCGTCAAGTTGTACCGGTATCACTGATTGGCTGACTGAACGGGCCCTGCCCGGGGTATACATCACCGCTTCTTATACCAACTATAAAAATTTTGAATTTTTTTCTTGACGCGCGAACCTCAACGGCCATATAGTTCGGGCCGCAAATTAATGTGCCGTTAACGTTAACGTTAAGGCATTTTGCGAGGTTGGCCGAAACCCTCCAGGGGCGGCCGGCCTCGCCTTGGGGGACTGGGGGAACAACCTACCGGACTTTGCATGCGGCGAATTGACTTCACCAATACGCAGGTCGCATCGAGCGAAACCGCGCGCGACATCAATCGCGGGGTGGTACTGAACCTGATTCGTCGTCGCCAGCCGATTTCCCGGGCCGACCTTGCGCGGGTTTCCGGACTGCAGCGGAGCACAGTCTCCGTGATCACCGAGCAGTTGATCCAGGAACAGTGGGTGATCAACGGTCCTACCGGACGGCTTCCGCGAGGCAGACGCCCGACCTTCCTGCGGCTTAACGAACGGCGGGCAATTCTAGTGGCCGACGTACGCCCCGAGCACACCACCGTTGCGGTGGCTGACGTGAACGGCCGCTTCCTGGCGCAGGAAGCTGCTCCCACGCCATCGAATCCGCGAATCGCGGCCAACACACTCATATCCACATTCAAGCACCTGATGAAGTCGACGCCCGACCTGCTGTTCGAGGGGATCGGCATCAGCCTGCCCGGACGCGTCGATCATGCGACCCGGCGGGTCGTCTTTGCTCCCAATCTTAAATGGCGGGATTTTGATTTTCATGCAGCCATTGAAGCCGGGACCGGCATGCGCGTGGAACTTGAAAACGCCGCCAACGCCTGCGTCCTGGCGGAAGTCTGGTTCGGGAGCATGGATCGCGTACGGGATCTGGTAGTGCTGACGGTTTCGGAAGGAATCGGCACTGGCCTCTTCGTGAATGGTCATCTGAGCGGCGGCTCGAAGGGGATGGCTGGGGAATTCGGGCACGTGCCGCTCGATCCCGACGGCCCGGCTTGTGCCTGCGGACGCCGCGGTTGCTGGGAAGTCTTCGCCTCCAACCGTGCTGCCCTCCGCTACTACCTGGAGTCGCACCCGGAAAAGGAATGCGCAAGCTTTCAGGATTTGCTCGCGAGAGCCGAAGCCGGCGACAGCGCTGCGGTTCGAGCCTTGGAAAAGATGGCTCACGCCATCGGTCGCGGTCTGCGAATGATCGTTGCCGGCCTGGCTCCAGAAGAAATCGTCGTAGTTGGGGAACTGACCAGGCATTGGCAGCGCCTTGGTCCGGTGATCCAGGCGGAAGTCGGTACGGAAGCGTTAGTCGGTGATCCTCCCCGAGTAAGGCCGGCGGAGGGAAGTATGGCGCGTCTACGCGGGACAGTAGCACTTGTTCTGCAAAAACATTTTGGCCCCAGTGCGATTCCTTTCGAGGAACGGAAGGCCAGCGCTCTGGCGAAACGTGCGATAGCAGCGAATTGAGCGCTTATCGGCTCGGCCGGCGTTAACCGGTCTTGCCCGGGCGCAAGCAGGAAACGAGGAGGCTTTCATGTCGAATAAGATTCGGACCAAGCCGGCTGAGATAAAGATCGGCCGCGTGTCGGCAATCACATGCCTGGCGGTGCTGCTGTGGATGTTTCCTGTGGCAGTGCAGGCGCAAATGCTTTATGGCTCGCTCACGGGAAACGTCACCGATCAAAGCGGCGCAATCGTACCCGCAGCACGGGTTCAGGCCTTGAACGTGAAGACGGGCGTGCTGCGTGAGGTGATCGCGCAAGAAGGCGGGACATATCTGTTCACCGAACTCCTGCCTGGCGTTTACAAGGTCATCGTCACCGTCAAAGGCTTTGCTGCAGCCACGGTCGAAAATGTGCAGGTGGATGCGAATGCGGTCAGACGCGTCGATATGCAGCTCAAAGTGGGGACAGTCACCGAGATAGTGACGGTTACATCCACGGCGTCGTTGATGCAGACGGATCGAGCGGATGTCCACACCAACATCACGGCGCAGGAGATCCAGAATCTTCCCATCAGTTCCTCCGAAGGCCGAAGCTGGCAAGCGCTTTACAACATCATTCCCGGCGCCACTCCCACGGCGGAAGCAAACTCACAGGCCGGCAATCCGCAACGGGCCATGAACAGCAATGTAAACGGCGGATCAAACCAGACCAATAACACCCGCATTGACGGCGTGCAGAACGCTTATCCGTGGCTGCCGGCCAACATCGCGTACGTGCCTCCGGCCGATGCCATTGAAACCGTGAACGTGGTAACCAACTCGTTTGACGCGGAGCAGGGCATGGCTGGAGGGTTTGCGGCTAATGTGCAGATCAAGTCGGGAACCAATCAATTTCACGGCAGCGCTCACGAATTTCATACCGATACTTCGCTGCGGGCTGAGAACTACTTTCAGCCGCAGACGGTTCAGGATCCTGTAACCAAGCAATTGGTGCCCTTCAAGCCGCCCAAGGACATTCAAAACCAGTTCGGCTATACCTTCGGCGGACCCATCAGGAAGGACAAACTGTTTTTCTTCACCGATTTCGAGCGCACGACGGAGCGCAAACTCGCGACTGCTCTCGAAACGGTCCCCACCGATGCGCTTCGTACTGGTGATTTCTCGGCAACCGGAACCACGATCTTCGATCCGAACACCGGCGCCGCGAACGGCACCGGCCGTACCGCTTTCCTGAACAACCAGATCCCCGCTGGTCGAATCGATCCTGCCGCCCTGGCCATGATCCAGTTGATTCCCGAGCCGAATATTCCGGGTTTGCAGACAGGCAACTACTTTGCTACGGGCAATGCTCAGTTCAATCGCAACGATTGGGACACGAAGATCAACTACGTACCGAGCGAGAAGACGATGGTTTTCGGCCGGTATAGCATTTCCCAGAGTTACATCTTTGATCCTCCAGCCCTGGGAAAAGCCGAAGGCGATGCGACCAACGGCGGACAACTGGGCAACGCCAATTCGCGAATTCAGAACATCGGTCTGGGCGGAACCTACACCATCACTTCGAACATGCTGGTGGACGCGAATTTCGGATTCACCCGCCAGCGCATTGATGCTCAAGCCCTGGATCTGGGATCAAACTTTGGCCTGGATACCTTGCACATTCCTGGAACCAATGGTCCGGACCCACTGCAGGCCGGCATACCGGCGTTTCAGATCACCGGCTACTCCAACCTGGGCAATCCCAACACCGGCAATCCATTCCTCTTCCGAGACAACCAGTGGGTCAGCAATGCGAACTTGAACTGGGTCAAAGGTAAGCACGGCCTGCGCTTCGGAATCGAATACAACAGGAGCGGCATCAATCATTTCCAGCCCCAGGGAGGCCAATTCCAGACCGCGCGCGGCAGCTTTCAGTTCTCGGGCGGCCCCACCGCGTTGAGTGGCGGCGCTGCAGCAAATCAATTCAACTCTCTTGCGGAATTCCTGCTGGGACTGCCGTCTCGGGCAGGACAGGCGATACAGAACCAGAATCCGAACTCTCTCCGATGGTCACAGTGGTCTTTGTACGCGCGCGACCAGTGGCAGATACGGTCGAACCTCACGCTTACCTATGGCATTCGGTGGGAGCGTTATCCCTGGCCGACCAGCGACCACGGCGGCGTGCGCCTGCTGGATCCGACTACCATGAACGTTCTCATTGGCGGAAACGGTTCCGTTCCTCTGGATGAAAACTCAAAGATCGGTCCTGGGTTGTTCCTGCCCCGTCTGGGCCTGGCCTGGCGGCCTCTCAAGAACTCGGTGGTTCGCGCCGGCTACGGAATCAGCGCAGATCCGAATAACTGGCGCTTCTTCCGCAACGCGTTCCCGGCCGTGACGATATCGGACTTCAACGGGGCCAACAGTTTCACGCCAGTGGTGAGCCTGAATGGCACCAACGGGACATTGGCGCCCTACGGTACGCTTCCCACCGGCATTCCGGGTATTGCATTGCCGAACCTGTCGTCGGGAGTCATTCCGCTTCCTGCCGGCGTCGGCACCACCACTGCGGCTCAGGACTTCCGTCGTGGGTACACGCACTCGTTCAATTTGACGCTGGAGCACGAATTTGCGGGCTTTGTGGCCGATGCGGGTTATGTTGGGTCTCGCAGCATCCGCCCGCTGGCAAACATCAACATCAATCCCAGCCCGGTGGGCACCAATAATGCCGGACGCATACTTAATGCCCAGTTTGGCAAAAACTGGCCTGACATCAACGAACTGGTTCCTTTTGCCAATGCCTACTATGACTCATTGCAGACCACGCTCACGCGGAGATTCAAGGGCAACACCTTTGTCGGGGTGGCCTATACGTGGTCCAAAGCGATAGACTTCACCGACGACGAAGAATTGAACTTCCTGCTTTTTCCATTCCCGGCGTATGCGCAAAAAGCGAGAGGTCTTGCGAGTTTTGACCGCACTCACAACCTGCGCTTCTACGGGACGTATGATTTGCCCTTCGGACGCGGTCAACTCTGGGCGACAAGCGGAGTTCTGAATCAGATTTTCGGTGGCTGGCAGACCAACTGGATCCTTAGTAAAGTCAGCGGTTCGCCGTTCACCATCACTGCTCCCAATGGCACGTTCGGAGCCGCCGGAAGCACAGAGACAGCCAACCAGAGCGGTCCTGTCAGAATTCTCGGCGCTACCCCACGGGCCGGCTGTAAGACTGGTGACCCTACCTGCTCCTATTTCGATGCCAGCGTTTTTTCCGCACCTGTGGGTCCGGTGTTCGGCAACGTTGGACGTGACACGGTACGCGGCCCCGGTTTTTTCAACCTCGATATGAGTTTGTTCCGGAACTTCAAGATGACTGAACGGCTTGGCCTGCAATGCAGGGCGGAAGCGTTCGGCTTGACCAACACCCCGCATTTCAACAATCCGACGGCGGGGTTCCAGAGCAACGGTGTTGGTAACTTCGGCGCCATCACGGGCAGCAGCGGCCAGCGCACGGTTTGGCTGGCTGTAAAGCTCCTGTTCTGACGCCATGCAACCGGCGGCTTCCCGCAAGCAACCCTCCTTTTGCAGGAAGCCGCTTTTTTGGTTGGACAGCAAAAGGCACGCTCCGCGTTCGGACGATGTTACTAGTGAGTCGTCACGCGATCAGGGTTTCGTTTTTTCATGGTGCGCAAAAAAGTTGGCGTGTCGCTCACGGTAGCATGGTTGCTCGTCGCCGTACCCACGACGTTAGGGCAGGCTCCACCTCGTTGGGTTGGTTCATGGGCGGCATCGCAACAATTGGTTGAGGGGAACATTGCTCTCAGCGACGGTGATCTGACTCTGCGCCAAGTCGTCCATGTGTCGATTGGCGGCGACCGCATTCGGGTGCATGTGTCGAACCGGTTCGGCGCTACGCCCTTGCAGTTGTCTTCGGTCCACGTTGCCAAAGCGATTTCCCCGGCATCACCGGCAATTGTCGTCGCTTCTGACCAGTCGCTCACGTTCTCGGGAAACAAGGATGTGACAATTCCGGCAGGCGCCGACTATGTTTCCGATCCAGTTGCGTTTTCCCTGGCAGCGTTGTCGGATCTGGCAGTCACGATCCGCATCGCCAGGTGGCCATCACAAGCAACCGGCCACTCCGGCTCTCGTGCGACCTCGTTTGCGGCTCAAGGCGATCTGCTATCTGCAGCGGATATGCCTGGCGCGACGAAAATCGAGCATTGGTATTTCATTTCTGGGATTGACGCGGATTCCCAAGGTGCGGCAATCGTAGTTCTGGGCGATTCCATTACTGATGGCCACGGCGCAACTACCGGCAAGAACGAGCGCTGGACTGACTTCCTGGCGCGGCGGCTGCAAACAGCTCCCTCGACGCGTTCGATTGGAGTTCTTAACCAGGGCATCGGTGGCAATCGTCTGTTGCTCGATGGGATAGGGCCAAACGCCCTGGCTCGCTTCGATCGTGATGTGCTGCTTCAGAGCGGGATACGCTACCTGATCGTCCTGGAAGGCATTAACGACATCGGCATGCTGACCCGCGACGGTGACGTACCTGCTGCGGAGCATGAGGCGCTTGTCCATCGAATACTCGGCGTCTACGAGCAGATGGTTGCGCGAGCGCATACTCACGGCATCGAGGTGATCGGTGCGACGATTCTCCCCTTCATCGGCTCGTCGTATTACCACCCCGGAGCTGCCAATGAGGCAGACCGTCAGGCGGTGAACCGCTGGATCCGGACTCCCGGCCACTTCGACGCTGTAATTGACTTCGACCAAGTAACGCGTGATCACGAACATCCTGATCGCCTGCTTCCTGCGTTCGATTTTGGCGATCACCTTCACCCTTCACCGGAGGGGTATTCCGCGATGGCGGCTTCTGTACCCCTTTCCCTGTTCGCGGCCGGTTCGGCGTCCACGGCCGCGAGCAGGAGCATCGCCATTACCTTTGATGATCTCCCCGAACATGGTCCTATTCCGCCCGATGAAACCCGCATACAAGTAGTGGCAAAGATCCTCGCCGCGCTGCGTGACGCCCATGTGCCCGAAGCTTACGGTTTTATCAACGGACAACATCTGGATCAGGAGCCGAAGGACGCACTCGTATTGCAGGCATGGCGCGAGGCCGGGTATCCGCTGGGCAATCACACCTGGTCCCACATGGACCTGAATCAAACCGCGCTCGAAAATTTCGAAGCAGACATAATGCGCAACGAACCAATTCTCAGCGCGTGGATGCGGGACCAGGACTGGCACTGGTTACGCTTCCCGTTTCTTTCTCAGGGCGACACGCCGGCAAAACTTGCTGGTGTGAGAGCGTTCCTTGCCGGGCACGATTACAAAGTCGCTGCCGTCACCCTGAGCTTTGCCGACTATCGATGGAATGAGCCTTATGTCCGTTGCCGTGCGAAAGGCGACAACAGGGCGATTGGAGTCCTCGAAAAGAGCTATCTGGCCGCTGCCGAACAAAGCATTTCGTACTCCGCGGATCTTTCAAAGCGGTTGTACGGCCGGGAGATCCCTTTTGTCCTCCTGATGCACATCGGCGCCTTCGACGCCGAAATGTTACCCCGGCTTCTCAAGCTGTATCAAGCAGGCGGCTTCAGATTTGTGACTCTTCGAGAAGCGGAGAACGACGAGTTCTACCGGCTGGACACAGATCTGCGTGAGCGTCCGGGGACGGATACCTTGGAGGGAGCCATGGCGCAGCGCCATTTGCCATTGCCTGCCCGAGGAGCGCCGGCAGTCGAGCTCGATGCGCTGTGTCGTTGACCATGGCACGATCAGCTGTGATTTGTGCAAGGTAGACTAATCACTCGTCGAGACGGCAGCGCAATTAAGATGTTTCTTGGACTTAGGTTTTTTATCGAGGGCTCGCTGCATGGGGTATCCTGCACTGGATCTGGCGTCAAAAACAGCAGTGGTTATCGGCGGAACTTCCGGAATTGGTTTGACTCTGGCCGAAGGGCTCGCACAAGCTGGCGCCGATGTCGTCGCGACTGGGCGTCGCAGACAACTGGTGGAATGTGCGACTGACAAGATAAGGCGGCTTGGGCGCAGATCGGTTTCCATCCCGTGTGACGTGACCGACCGCGGCAGTATCGAAGAGCTGCAGCGGCGCGTTTGTGCTGAGCTCGGACATGTCGATATTCTCGTGAATTCTGCCGGAATGACCCGCCGCACTCCATTTCTCGATATCGCTGAGGCCCAGTGGAATGCGGTTATGGACGTGAATCTTAACGGCACGCTGCGGGCATGCCAGGTATTCGGCAGAGAAATGGTCAGACGAGGATATGGACGCATCATTAATATTGCTTCGCTGGCATCTTTTGTTGGATTCTTGGAAGTAACGGCCTATGCTGCGAGCAAAGCGGCGGTAGCGGCCTTGACGAAATCCTTGGCGGTCGAATGGTCTGGGCGCGGCGTGTGCGTGAACGCGATCGCTCCTGGAGTCTTCCAAACCGATTTGAACGCAGGTCTGTTGAACGGCACCAAACGTTCCGAAGAGCTGCTTCTGCGAACTCCTATGCGGCGCTTCGGGCGGGTCGAGGAGCTTGTTGGCGCGTGTGTGTTCCTGGCCTCCGATGCAGCAGGGTTTGTAACCGGCCACGTGCTCGTCGTGGACGGCGGATTTCTCGCTAGCGGTGTGAATCAATGATGGGTTCGCGGGAAAGCATGGTTGTGTTTTCTTGGTGCTGGCGTCGAAAATATAAGAATTCGTTCTATGGCATTCATCAACGATAACTTCCTGTTGCAGACGAAAACCGCGCAACGCCTGTATCACTCCTATGCCGCGGATCAACCTATTCTGGACTACCATTGCCACCTTTCCGCACGCGAAATCGCAGCGAATCGCCGGTTCAACAACCTGTATGAAATCTGGCTGGAAGGCGATCACTATAAGTGGCGCGCCATGCGCAACGATGGCGTACCGGAACTCTATTGCACAGGTGCGGCCGCTCCGTATGACAAATATCTCGCCTGGGCGCGCACCGTTCCTGCAACGTTGCGGAACTCCCTCTATCATTGGACGCACCTGGAACTGAAGCGCTATTTCGGAATCGATGACCTGTTGGACGAAAGCACGGCCGCTCGTATTTGGGAACGCGCGAATGAAGTGTTGCAGAACGAGGACTCTGATGTCCGCGGCATACTGTCTCGTTTCAACGTTCGCCTGATATGCACTTCGGATGATCCAACTGACAGCCTCGAACATCACCTGAGTATCGCGGAATCCAAACTGGAGACAGCGGTCTACCCCACCTTTCGGCCGGACGGGGCGCTCAGGACCTCGGATCCGCAGGCTTTCAATCTTTGGGTCGATCGCCTGGCAGCGGGCTCGAACATCCACATTACGAATGTCAATGATTTTCGCGATGCTCTGGCTAAACGTCACGGTGACTTTCACGAAGTGGGATGCCGGTTATCCGACCACGGGCTCAACCGGTGCTATGCGGACGCCTGCACTGAAGATCAAGCCAGTGTCCTTTTTTCTCGGTTGCGTTCCGGGAGACCCATAGACCAGTCCGAATCGGAGGGTTTTGCCGGTTTCTTGATGCTGTTCTTTGGTCGTCTTGACGCAGAAAAGGGCTGGACCAAGCAATTGCATCTGGGTGCAAACCGCGATGTAAACGCACCAATGGTTGCGCGAGCCGGCGGGAGCGCCGGTTTCGATGCGGTCGGGGATTGGCCGCAAGGACACGGGTTGACTTCGTATCTTTCTCAGCTTGAAAAAGAAGCAGCCCTTCCTAAGATCATCCTCTACAATTCCAATCCCGCGGATAATTATGTCTTCGCCACGATTGCCGGAAACTTTCACGAGGATGGCGTTGGCGCCAAAGTCCAGTTCGGCAGCGCGTGGTGGTTCCTGGACCAGAAAGAGGGCATGGAATTACAGCTGAACGCATTGTCCAGCGCCGGCCTTCTCAGCCGCTTTATCGGCATGGTCACTGATTCCAGATCGTTCATGTCATTTCCAAGACACGAGTATTTCCGGCGCATACTCTGCAATCTGATTGGCGGCGATATCGAAAATGGATTGCTGCCTGACGACGAACGAATGGCAGGAAGATTGATCAGTGACATATGCGCGAACAACGCTGCTTCTTATTTAGGCCTCAGGTTCGCGGCCAAGCGTGAGCCGGCGGCAGGCGCTGCTCAGCGAACTGCGGCAGAGAGATAGTGAACGTCCGCGAGTGGAACTCCGCCGGACCGGCACCAAGCATGGTGAGGTGAGCCACCACGGCACAAGCAGCCGTATTCACACGGACTACTCTGCTTTTGGCGCAAACGCTTGCTTCCAAAACCACACCCAGAGAACATCGACGATCGCGTTGTTATCAGGTGCGTTGCTCTCGCGCAATCGTAACCGACTCGAAGATTCCCTCTTCTTATGCTTGTTATGCCGCTTTGGGTAATTTCCCCTGTGGGGTTAGCTTGTCCACGATGGTCGGTAAGATCCGAGATAAGGCAGAGGTCGCCTGGGAATGAGACACCCCTGCACGGCTGGCCAATTGATTGACGCGATCTTCTCCTACCAATCCCGCCACTTGCGATTCAGCGATCGGCTGGTTGGCGCCATTGCCGATCCAGGACTGCACGATGTGGCCGAGCCCGTGTGCTTGGGCGTTCTGATGCAGACTGGATATCTCATTGTGATTGCCAAACATCTGCAGCGCGCTCTGCACCAGCGATGAATGCTGTTCCTTACTCACGTCCGGGTGTTTCTCTGTTGAACCTATGATGGTATCGAGAATACTCATTGTTTCTTCTCCTTTCCGACTTTTTGCCGGGCGATACTTTCCTGTTCTGCACGGTTTCCGCCATGTACCTCACCCGCTTTGTCTCGTCACAACAGTGGTCGTTCTTAGTTGTCAGGCACAACACACTGATCTGCGGGAGAGTGTTTCCGAATGGATTTCATGGGCGGAATTCCCGAAGCGAGGCCCGTGCCTTAAAGAGATGATTCGAGGAGGGAGGACGTTGGCCTTTTTGGTGGCACTATTGGGCTTCATTGGATAGAGAGTAGCGGAGCTAATCTGGTTTGCATGGAGTAGCTCGATACGTAGGCCAGCTGTCCTTGTTCAAGGCATGAATCCCGTCACCATCTTTAGTGACTGTGCTGTTTCAATTTGAAATCGTTCTCCGAAAATTCACCAGGATTCTGTTGCCTTTCCAACTCTGGGCATGTTTTACTAGCGCTCGTAGTTGGTTTCACGGGTCACTTGAATTGTGTACGGATGATTTCTGCTTCTGGGAATTGTCGTTAAGTTAGGCATTACTTTGCCGGGCTCGTACTTTCCGCCTCTCTCCAATCCGGCGGCGGGTCTGTAATCCCGTTTTCCGCTCCTGTGTATTCGGGCGCGGTAACCCACACTCCTAAATAGGACTACGTCTGCCCGCAACTGCAGCGTAAGGACGCGGCGGTACAGCGTCAACGCTATCCGTGTGCTCACGGCCCTGCAACGCGATCAGCGGTGTCCTCTCAAGATCCTTCGCTTCGTAATTCAAACACCTCGGGAACGCAGCATGTTTCGCCGGGTGCAATACACGTGTGTCCAAAATTTCGGGAGGCAGTGCCATGAAAAAAAACAACGATCCGACGCTTTCAGCCGACAACCAAACTTCGCCCGCGAATGAGAACTCGCGTAGCATTGTTGCAGCAACCAACGGAGACACTACAAATCCACTCACCCAACCCAGCAGGCGTGGTTTCCTGAAGACCGCGGGCATTGGAGCAGCGGCGATCACGGCCGGCACTCTTCTTCCCGGCGCGCTTGTTGAGAAAGCAGCCGCAGTGGAGATTTCTCCATTCGTGAATCAGCCCAGGCATCGTGCACAAGATCTCGCCAAGCTGCGCCAGAATTTAGGCAAAGCGGCCGCGGATGCATTGGTCGCGGCGGAGCCTCATCCGACCAATGGGGATGAAGAAGCTTATGCCGGCTCGCATTTTGAAGGTAACTTCTCCAAGACCTTGCCGCTCGACAACAACGGGTTACCCAATCCCAACGATTACAAACTTCTCATGGCGGCTGCCGCGGCCGGAACGCAAGCAGCCTGGGACGCGGTTCCCGCCGGCGGCAATGGACAATTGGCCGGCCCACTGAGCCCCTTGGTTCTGCAGATCGAGGGCAGCGATTCTCCCGTTGCAGCAACGCCGTTTGTGCCGCCATCGATCAGGAGCGCAGGTGGAGCCGCCGAAATGGTGGAACTCTACTGGGAGGCTTATCTGCGCGATGTGCCTTTCATTGATTACGGAACGAATCCGCTGGTCGCGCAAGCTGCGGCCGATATGAGCCGGCTCTCCGGGTTCGGCGGTCCCACACCGGTCACTCCACAGAATCTCTTCCGTTTTCCCTTCATCGGCGCAACTGATGGTCCGTTGGTCTCGCAGATTCTCTTTCAGAGCCAGCGAATCGACGGCGCTGACTATGTGCCCCGGGTGCATACTCGCGCCCAGGTCGCTGACCCCAACACCGGACAGGTGCTAACAGGGCCGGGAACGGGCGTTGATTTCATGACCAACCTGTCCGAATACGTTTTTGTCGAGCGCGGCAATGGAGCGTTATCGCCAAACGTACTGGACCCAACACCGCGATTCGTTCGCAGCGTCCGCGATCTCGGCAATCTCGCCGCTTCGGACGCGATCTACTCGATCTACTTCCGCGCGTCCCTCATTCTTTCCGCCCTGGGCGTCCGCTTCAGCTCCAACAGCCCTTACCAAAATGACACCAGAATCGGTTCTTTCAGTACCTTCAGTACCTCGTGGCTGAACGGCCTGTTGGGTAATGTTCACAAAGCAGAAGCGCATGCGTTCTATCACAAGTGGTATGTGCACAGAAAAATCCGGCCGGAACAGTTCGCCAATCTGGTGGATGGAGTTCTTACCAACCGCTTCACGCTGGATCCCGCACTGCATCCCGACTTGCTCAATTCTTCCGTGTTGCCGCTCATTTTCGAGCGCAATCGTCAACTCAATGTGAAGCGTGGACTTGGAACCACCGGAAGCTTTCTGTGTCCGCAGGAGCTCAATGGCGGATCGCCTTCACATCCGTCCTCACCGGCAGGCCACGCTTTTACAGCCGGCGCCTGCGTCACCCTGCTAAAAGCCGGCTTCGAAGTGGGCACGCCGGACAATCCGAAACCCTGGCCGGTTCAGCCGGTAATCGCTTCCGAAGATGGACTGAGCCTGGTCAACACGGCAGATACAGATCTAACGGTCCTCGGCGAACTTAATAAGCTTGCAGCCAATATCAGCGAAGGCCGCAACATGTCCGGAATCCACTGGCGCGTCTCCGACAACATGAACGGAATGTTCATGGGCGAAAGCGTCGCCATCAGTGTTCTTGAAGAACATGCCAACACCTATCCTGAAAGCTTTAGCGGGTTCACCCTGACTAAGTTCGACGGGACCACAGTTACCATCGGCGGAAACGTCTAGCTCAGCGCCCACGCAGGGGCTGGCCTCACTTTATGCAGGCCAGCCCTGGCGCTGGACGTGACATGCACATGAGTTTCGGGGTATCCTTGCCAAGGTGATCGCTTTTCCATCCTGAATTGTTCGGAGAGGTGGCCGAGTGGCTGAAGGCGGCGGTTTGCTAAACCGTTATAGGGGCTAACACCTCTATCGGGGGTTCGAATCCCCCCCTCTCCGCCAGAATTTCTTCTCCTTTTAAATACCTCACTTGTGCCTGGGGATGTTTCACCGTAGACTCGCAATCGTGGACGCAAAGCCACTGCGAACGTCTGTCCTTCTCACGCTTGTCATGCTCTTCGTTCCGCCTACCCTTGCATCAGCTCCTGCGGCCACGGGCCATTTTGAGGTGTATTGCGATGGTGTTGGAATCTTCCTGACCAAAATCGACGGTGCGCCCGCGTCGGGGAAGCTCGTTTTGTTTTCCGAACTGGGTTTTCCCCCTGGCACAGCGGGCGGCGCTTACGTTGGACAGGGGCAGTGGTCCGCAATCTACGTTTTTCCTGACGGATGCGTACCTGACGGCAAGTGCAAGAGCATCGGCGACGGCAAAGTATGGATAGACGGTACCGAAATCAGCGCGGGCAAATACATCCCAGGCAAATACGAAATCAATTTAAATGGCAGGCGCCTTGCAGGCACCTTCCGTGCAAAACGACGCGTCAGAAAGCGCCCGTTGAGACTGTGCATGTGAACAATCAGGTCAACGGGCAAACCAGAAAGAGTCGACAGAATCAGATATTGTCTTCAGTCGTCCGCTTTCAAGCTTTCTGTCTGCTCGACCCCCGCCTTCTTCAGTTCCGCCATGAATGTAATTGGATCCACTGCATTGCCCAGGAAGTGCACGCCGTGGCGGATGTGCCTGCGTTCAGCAATCATGCGGGCGGTAATCGCCGGCACCAGTCCGTTGATCCAATAGTCGCGACGGTCTCTATACGCGACCTGAGCAGTGAAGACGTATCTTCGTCCTTGCGACAGTCCGTTCACTTGAGCCAGGGCGAACCCATCCACTGGCAGCCGGTTTCTGCGAAACATATTTCGAACCAGTCGCACTGAGAATCGTTCCGGCAACGGCAATAGAGCAATCAGAACGGCTGCCGCAGCGGTGCGAAAGCCCGAGAGGTACGAATAGGTGAAGACGTCACAATCAGCGAGCTGGCGGCCGATTGTGTCCTGCTCTGGGACGGAGACGAGGCTGAAACGGCCCGCACCGATCGGATGGCCAAGATCCACCTTGCGCGATGCCACTGCCATTCTCGCGCGACTCCACTTTCCCCGGTGGAAGTAGCCCGGACGCCGGAGCGCTGCCTGGCGTAGATACCAGACAGCATCCCGTAAAGCATTCTCTGACCATTCGCCACTGTCGCCGAAGTACACGGTCAGGGACTCGATCGTATCCATTTTGGTCCGCGCCTGCGCGTTGGCGTAAAGAGGCACGAGTTCTGTGATCCCCGGCATCCAGCCGGCCGAGACAACGAAGGATAGACTCGCGTCGGTAATTTCCTGCGCCTGCGAAGCCAGTCGCTGCGCCACAAAGCTCAGGCCGGCTACGTCAACATAGTGGCACCGGTTTCTCCATGCCGCTTGTGCAACGCGGTCCTGCGTGACCGAAACCGGTCCGGCACAATTAACGATGATGGAACATCGGCCGCAGAAGTCATGGAGAGACCGCGCATCCAGCGCATTGACGCGGGCCCCGGAAACCCGATCACCGAGCTCTGCCGCTGAACTTGTTGCTTTATTCAGGTCGCGTCCACCAATCAGAATGGTGCCATCGCCGGAACGCAGGAGTTCAGTCACCACAACGCTTCCAGTCGCGCCGTACCCGCCGACGACTCCGAAAGTATGCGTGCGTTCCATTCGCTGATCGATTGTACTGAATCACTTTCAGGTGTTCCTGGGGCGTAGCGTAGAAAAAAGATGACGAGCTGATTGGTTTAGGGTGGGACCAATGGCGCGAATCGGCTTGAGCGCGAAGATAGCACCGCGAACCGCATTCACCCGGCAGCGTTTCGTAGTAGAATCCGAAGCCCTGTACCGGTTTGGGAAATTCTATGCATGCAACCGCTCTCGCCCTCTTTCTTGAATTCCTCAGCACTTCAACTGCGATGTGCATCGCCGGCGCCGCGCTTTTCCTGATCGGCGGATGGGCCGCGAAAGACGACGTGGCCTCGGCTCGCGGCCTGGACAAGATCGTGGCCCTGGCCAACTTGTGCTACGCGGTTCCGCTCGCGGTCTTCGGCACGCTGCATTTCTTCGATGCACAGGACCTGGTGACAATGGTGCCACGCTACATGCCGGGGCGTATGTTCTGGGTCTATTTCGTCGGCTGCGCGCTTATCGCTGCCGCCTTGAGCATCGCCACCAAAATTGCCGTGCGCTGGTCCGGCCTGCTGGTCGGGATCATGATGTTCATGTTTGTCGGAATGCTCTATCTCCCCTTCGCCCTGCAGCACATGCACGCCCCAAACATCCGGTTTACCTGGACCATCGTCTTCCGCGAGAGTTCGTTCGGCGGCGCCGGCTGGGTTCTTGCCGGCATGGCCAAAGACGGATGGCGCGGTCCCGCCAATCGGGGTCCCCAACACGCGGGGTTTTCGCGAGTTGGGGCAGTGAAGACCACGCTGATCACCGTGGGGCGCATTCTCATCGCCTTGGCTGCGCTGTTCTTTGGCGTTCAGCACTTTCTGCACCCCATGGGGCTTCCCGGAGTGCCACTGCGAAGAGAGATGCCGGCCTGGGTTCCGCTGCGCGCGCTCATCGACTATGTCACCGGTGCCGCCCTTCTCGCTGCCGGCCTAAGCATTCTGCTGAACTGGAAAGCACGGATCGTGGCCGCCGTCGCCGGCGGCTGGATTTTGCTGACCATCCTGGTCATCTATATACCGGTCATGATCGGAGCGCTCGCCAACCCGAACCTCGCGGTCAAGATCGAAGGGATCAACTACTTTGCCGACACGCTGTTCTTTGCCGGGGTGATTCTCGCGGCGGCCAGCGCTGCGCCGCGAGCCGCTGAAGTGCCCGAGCGTGTTCAGAGAACGGCGGGTGCCGAGGCGGCGGCGAAACCGTGATCGTAGGCGGACCGAATCTGGGAAGGCGCATCCATTCCGCCGGAACATCGCATCGGTGAAGGCTGCCGAGAAGATGAGCTCTTAATAAAGGTCGAACAACTCGCCCGGTTTAACCTTCAGCGCGCGGGCCAGTCTCAGAATGTTATCGATGCAAACATTCTGCTTCCCGCGCTCCACCTCACCGACGAAATTGCGGTTAGCCTTGATCATCTGACAGAGCTTTTCCTGGGAAAGCCCGCGCGCCGTGCGCAATGCACGCAGGCGTTCGCCGAAAGGTGAGCGGGAATCCACGGACTAAGAATCGTGCGCCGAACCATAAGAAATCTACACCGATATAACATGACATGTTATATCGTGTGATACCATATCCGGTCAATGGGGATCACCTATGTCGCGTGTTTTGTCGGAGACGAGGGCATCTGGTCCTGCGGACACGATCACGCAACTGTCCGCGAAGCGATGCTATGTCTTGTTCCGGATGGCAGGGGCTTTATCCGGGCGCATGACGATGGTCTCTTCCGGTCGCTCGATCCTGCGGAATTCATAGATTTTCTGGAGTCGTTGGCGGAAATGCCTTGGTCTTCGCGCAATAAGGCCCGAGGCGATTCTCCGGCGCCATAGGGAAGGAGCGCCGACAGGCGCGGGAGTACTATGAAGAGGCTCTCCCGCGCCTTTTCTGATTTCGGTGATTTGCAGGCGACAAGCTCCGCCGCCATGCCCACGGTTACCTTCGTTCCTGACCTTCAGAAAGTACCGATCCAGAGTCCCCGCATGGTAAAGATTGTTGAGCGCTTCACCGCTACAACTTCTTGACGGATCTGTCTCCCGGACAACCTGTTGGCACTGGCCAATTTTCCGGAATCAACCGGTAATTCGGGTGGGAGTGTGATGGGCCAATTCAGGTTATCGCTTTCAATCGCTGTTCTCTGCGGGCTTACCGCTTGTGGCGGCTCCAGCCGTTTAAACGCCGGCATGTCTTCCAACAACCTCGCCGCGGCTGCCAACCAAGGCTCGGGGATCACGCTGGTATCGAAGAAGACTGAGACAGCCACAGCCACCGCGGATACTCATATCACCGCGGCTCTCTCGAACGAGAAGCTGATTGCCCTCACCTTTGACGACGGTCCGCGTCCCTATGTTCTGTTCGGCAGCAAAGGCGAACATCACGCTCCGGCCCTGGCGGATGTCCTGGAGAACAACGGAGTCAAAGCGACGTTCTTCGTCGTCGGTTGGCGGCTGACGCCCAAAACATGGGGCGAGCCGCGGCATGAAGAAAATATCGGTATGACCTGCGTTGACGCAGCCGAGCAGCTGATACGGCGCGGCCACGAGCTGGAAGACCACACCTATAGCCATCTGGAGCTGCGCAGCGCCGAGAAGAAGAACGGCGAGCCGTGGGTCCTGCACGACGTGGACCGCGGTGCAGAAGCAATCAAGGCAGTCACCGGAACACAGCCCCGTTACGTCCGTCCACCGGACTGGATCATCACCAGCGATGCGCGGCGCGATCTCGAACACCGGGGCTATCGCCTGCTGACTATCTCATCGGAGAACCCGGTGGCGCTGCGCGACGTGAACTCGCTCGATTATCTGTGCGCCGGCAAGGCAGCCGGATGTCCTAAGCCTTCTCTGGCCGAAGCCGTGTTGAAGCAGGTGCAGCAGCGGGAAAAGAAAGGGACTTTCACCCACATCCTGGCCTTCCATGAGCTCTCAACCACCGCTGCCATCATGCCCCAGCTGATTGCCGAGCTCAAAGCACGCGGCTACCGGTTCGTTACTCTCAGTGAATATATGAGCCTGGTCGCGCCGAAGTCGGGTGAGACCCTGAAACGGCAGGCTTCGGCCGCAATGGGCGCCGCCGCTGACGCCAGGTAAACACCTCCCATCGTGAAAACCTTCATAATTTATGTAGCTTGAAAAACTCCACAATCGCTGACGCGGCCCATGGTGGGAAGCTATGGCCGTCGTTGTGGATACACGTCACCACCGGGGTCCCACTCGGAGAGGGGTAGAACGTGCAACCGGCTCCACAGGGCTGGCCGGGGGCTGTGGTGTTGTTGATCTGGCGTGCAAGGTCCATCGATCGTTGCTGATCGCTGAAGGGCAATGAGGGATCGTTTTGCCCACCAATGATTAGCGCAGCGCGGGCCGTCCGGAGACGCTCACTCGTATCAAGCTTGCCGGCAACAAGAGCGAATGCCGCCAGTAATTTTCCCCGTTCCGCCCATAGCAGGTAACTGAAGCTGGCGCCGTTGGAGAATCCGGCGGCATAAATCCGACGGTCGTCTACCGGAAATTTTTGGCGCAGGCTGGCCAGCATTACATCGAAGAACCTCAGGTCCCGATCGTTCATTCCCTCCTGCCCGGCCCGCCCTGCCAACCGGCGTTGAAGTCCCACGGATCGGGCAACCCTTGTGGAAAGACAACAATAGCTTCTGGCCACAACGTCTCCAGGTGGCCGGCTCGCGCCGCATTCTGCATCGTGTCGCCATGTCCGTGAAAGGCAAAGAGCAGCGGAACCATGTGGGCCTTGGCGGCGGAGAGCTGCGCAGGGGCAAACACGAGCGCCTGGCGTTGTGTGCCGTCGACCGTCCAATTCATGAGGGTTTGCGCGCATAACGCAAGTGTGAAACCAGGCAGAATGATCGCAAGAAGAATTAGGCGATGCCTCATGTCAAATCGTTCTCGTTTGGGCGATCATTCGACTTCAAGCCCCGTTCTTGCCGGGTGGCCCGCCCTTCGCCGCTTCTGACGAAGGGTGGGAAGTAGAAATCACCCGGATGAAGGTTAGTGCTGGTTCCCGTCGTGATCGTGATCGTCACGGTCCGGGATCTGGCCGCGTAGCTCGCCAGTAGGCTGTGCCTTGGTGTGCACAACAACGTAACCTGCGCCGGCATCGATGAAACGCACCACCGCGTCAAAGTCTCCTGGTGAGATCCCCTGGGTTCCGGCAGGGGGTGGTGGGAATTGATTGCCGAAAGGAATATAAACCACATCGCCTGCATGCAGCGTTCCCGTCACTGTTCCTTCGCGAGTGCCGGGACAAAGCGGGGCAGGTGTGGCCGAGGCTGGAGTATTCCCGGCATTCGTACACAGAAAGAGGACGATACCGCCGTTGCTGCCTGGGCGGCTGAAGTGGATATGCGACTGAATAATGTCGCCTTCCAGGTTGGTGTAGTTGAGCACGTATTCGATGGTCTTGTTAACCCGGTCCACCTTGGCCCGGAACGTGGCGCTTCCCCCGGTGGACTGGGACGAAACAACCTGAAAACCGTCGCACTTGGCATGGATCTCCTGTGCGGTAGTGGCGACGGGCAAAGCAGCAACTCCGACGACCGCAACGGCCGCCAGGGACTTCAGCATAGCGTTCATGCAATTCCTCCTACTTGCAACGCGAGCCAAGCGCTCTCGCGGAGTTTTCGGTTCGCGTCTTGTTGCAACCGCGCAAAACTATAATGAAGATCACGGGTTTCTTTCAACTCCTGTCCCCTTTTGAACCGTGAAATTCCTGTTAAGGGGGAACGAACCTCACAAAAAGGAGTAAGGAAGTGTCACGCAAGTTGCTGTCCCGGCATTGCTTTCACTTCGCGTGCCGAGAAAAAATGAAGGGGCTTGCCATTCGCGCAACGTCGCGTATGTATAGGCAAAAACTTCAGATCATCTGCCAAAGGGTTGCATAGGCCTTTCCCCTTCGCCGCTATACCTTCACAAAAATCTTCTTCCGGTACAGCCCCCACGCCACCAGGACCCAAAGCGCCGTGAAGGAAATAGAAAAGAGCAGTGAAGCGTTAGCCGGTTGAGCCAGTGGGGCAAACCAGTGATTGTAGACCCAGGCTTGTACCTCGATCGAGCGTGTTCCATCCAGCACCTTGATCGTGATCCACTCCTTAGCGAAGAACGTGGAAAGGGCGTAAATCAGGATCGCATTCGATCCCAGCCACAGATACGGTTTGGCCCACAGGCGCCAGCCGCGCATCTCGATCAGCCACCAGCACAGCGCCAGTGTCAGGCAGGCTGCTCCCGCAGTAAACAGGACGTAGGAACTGGTCCACAGCGGCTTGTAGATGGGAAACCACGGATGCCATGCATAACCGGCGATGACGCCTACAACCCCGGCAAAAGCCAAGCCACGCAGTTTGCGCGACAAACTCGCTGAGCCTTGCAAAAACTTTCCGCATAGCGTCCCCAACAGTGTGGTTGCGATCGCGGGCAGGGTGCTCAGCAATCCTTCCGGATCGAAGTCGTGGCGGTAGAGGTGGCCGAGCATCACCTTGCGATCGAGCCAACCCGCCAGGCTGCAATGCTGCGTCATCCATCCTGCGTGATCGCATCCCGGCACGGGTACCAGCCGCATCACCGCGTAATAGCCCACCAGCAGTGCGGCCGTCCACACAATCCGGCCCCGCGTTCCAGTCCACAGCGTGATCACCGACGCACATAGATAGACCACCGCGATCCTCTGCAGAACGCCCGGATAACGCATGTTCGCAAAGTGGAAGAATGGCAGAATGCGAATGGCGTAGCCGATCAGCAGAATGAGCGCGCTTCGCCGTGCGACATGCCTCAGCAGGGTTCCGCGAGAGTCGCCTTGTGCCCGCCGCGCCGTGAACGATAGCACCATCGACGCGCCAACGATGAACAGAAAAAACGGAAAGATCAGATCGGTCGGCGTCCAGCCGTTTGCGTCCACCCACCACTTTCCTGGATACCAGCCTGCCGGGTGCGCGCTCGCCAGCTCATCGGCGTGTCCCAGCGGCCAGTAAGCAGCCTCAGAGCCGGGATCGTTCACCAAAATCATGCCGGCGATCGTAAGCCCGCGGAAAACGTCCAGAGATTCAAGCCGCGGCCGTGCTTTCAGAGCCATTTCCTGGGCCGGCGCCGCCGGGGCCCTGGTGATCGTGGTGTCGATAGAGGTTGCCATCGCTAGCGTGGATACTGGCACGGTATCTTGTGCTTGGCAAGCTCGAAAAGTAGAAGGCCGTGCGTGGCTGTATCATCGCATGCGATCCCGTTTGGCGGGAACATCTTCCGCGAAGGGCTGGCCCAATCCGGCCTATCGCCGGAAATTCCCAGATAAAACCCTTACGACTTGCGCAAGCCCCATCCTGATTCAAGCCTGTCCTGATATTGTAGATAAACACATGAAGGCACTTTTGAGAAGCCACGCCCGCACGTTGGTAGCCGGAAGCTCGTCCGTACTCGTCATTCTTCTCGGATTCGCGCTCACCGGCGCCGCCCAGACTCCGAGCCCGACTCCGGCGCCGTCGCCTTCGCCGCGATCATCGCGCGGCCATGGTGAGCCGACGCGGTTTGATATCCTGCGCGGCGCATACGGGCCTTTTCGGGCCAACAACGATCTGCTTTTCTATCATCTCGATATCCGCATTGATCCGGAGAAAAAACTGGTCAGCGGCAAGAACACCATCCGTTTCAAAATGCTGAAAGACGATATGCGTATCCAGCTCGATCTCGACGGCGCGCTGCAGATCGACAAGATTCTCCTGGGTACAACTCCGCTCAAATATGAGCGCGACACAGGTGCGGTCTTCGTGGATTTCCCCGAGATGCTGCGCGCCGGCCGCGTCTACTCGATCGATTTCTATTATTCCGGCACGCCTTTGCATCAGGGCAGGTTCGGCGGGTTCACGTTCGGAACCGATCAGTCCGGCCATCCTTGGATTTACACCGCGTGTGAGGGTATTGGCGCCAGCATCTGGTGGCCGAACAAAGACCAGTGGCGCGACGAAGTCGAGAGCATGGAAATCAGCGTGGCCGTCCCGAATGATCTGGTCGATGTCTCGAACGGAAAGTTCATGGGCAAAACTGACCTTGGCGACGGATACACGCGCTGGGACTGGCTCGTGCACTATCCCATCAATAACTATGACGTGTCGGTAAACATCGGCAACTACCAGCACTTTTCCGACAAGCTCGGTGATCTGCCGCTGGATTTTTACGCTCTACCGGAGGATATGGAAAGAGCCAGGAAGCAATTCGCGCAGGCGAAGGGCATGATTGAGGCATACCAGCACTATTTCGGCGAGTATCCGTTCAAAAAAGATGGTTATAAATTGGTTGAGGTGCCTTACTCGGGCATGGAGCATCAGAGCGCGGTGACTTATGGCAATCATTTCGCCAACGGTTATCTGGAGCGCGACTGGACCGGCGTGGGTATCAGCCCCAGATTTGATTTCATCATCATCCATGAGAGCGCGCATGAGTGGTTCGGCAACAGCATTACCGCCGCTGACAGCTCAGATATGTGGATCCACGAAGCCTGGGCCACCTACCTTGAAAGCCTCTACGTGGAGTACACGTATGGCCATGAAGACGGCCTCAAATATCTCAACGGGTATAAATCCAAGGTAAAGAATGATGCCCCCATTATTACGGCGCGCGGGGTAAACGGCGAGCCGCCGCAGGACGAGTATTTCAAGGGCACCCTCTTCATCAATACGCTGCGCAGCATCGTCAATGACGATCGGCGGTGGTGGAAGCTGCTGCACGATTTCTACCAGCACTTCAAGTATCAGAACATCATGACCGAAGACGTCGTGCAATATTTCAACCAGCAGACGGGAATGAACCTGACGCCGGTCTTCAATCAGTATCTTCGCCACACGGCGATTCCGACGCTGGAGTTGAAATTCGACAGCGGCAAGAACACAGTGTCGTACCGCTGGCAAGTGGATGAACAGGGATTCGAGATGCCGGTTCGCGCAGGCAAGAAAGATAGCTGGCAGATCATCAAGCCAACCACAGACTGGCAGACCATGCCGACCTCATTGAGCAAGGACGAGTTCGATGTAGCCACGGACCTCTACTACGTCAACGTCGTCAAGGAATAGCTCTGCGACAACCTGAGCGCGCCGTGCCATTCGTGTCCGGTAGGTATAGTCTGATGGTGTAACACGCTTCCGGTTGTGAGGTAAGACATGGGCGTGCTTCTGCAAGCATTCTTCTGGGATTGTCCTTCCGTCGAGAACAATGAAAGCCGTTGGTGGGATCGTGTCGTCGCCGAGCTGCCCGCGCTAAAACAGGATGGTTTTACTGCTCTGTGGCTTCCCCCGGCAGCAAAAGCCGCCGAGTGGAACTCCATGGGCTATGACGTCTATGACTACTTTGATCTCGGCGCCTACGATCAGAAGGGTCGGACAGAAACCTGGTTTGGCAGTCAGCAGTCGCTGGTCAACCTGATCCAGGCGGCGCATGCGAATTCGTTTCAGGTTTATGCCGACGTGGTTCTCAACCACAACTCCGGCGCCGACGCGCAGGAGACCAACGGCATTGACGGCCAGGTGCGCTGGACCAAATTCACTCCCCAAAGCGGCAAGTTCCCTCGCGACTGGCGCTGCTTTCATCCCAGCCCGTATGAGACCATGGACGGCTTCCCCACGTTTGGCGGAATGCCCGATCTCTGCCATCGCGATCCGCGGGTCTACGCCGCGATGATGGAGTACACGCGTTGGTTGATCGAGGAGATTGGCTTTGACGGCTTTCGCTTCGATTTTGTCCAGGGCTACGGTCCGTGGCTGGTCAAGGGGATCGCCGAGTATCGTTATAAAAGAAGCGGCAGTGTCGTCCGTCCGTTCTGCGTCGGCGAAGCCTGGGAAGCGGACATGGCGGTGGATGACTGGCTTACCTCAGTGAATGACGCATTGATGGACAATGCCGTCTCCGCGTTCGACTTTCCGCTTCACTACAAGCTGAAAGAGTTGTGTGACCAATTTGGTTTTGACCTGCGCGAGCTGACCAGCGGAACGGTCCTGGAGCGCTTTCCATCAGAGGTGGTCACGTTTGTCGACAATCACGATACGGCGCGGTACCCAAACGATGCCGTGATGAATGACAAGATGCTGGCCTATGCCGTGGTGCTCACCAGCGAAGGCTATCCGTGCGTTTTCTGGCAGGACTATTACAACTTTGGTCTTGCGGGACGGGGCACGCGGAATGGGATCGCCGCGCTGATTGCCGCGCATGAAAAATACGCCGGCGGTACAACATCAGTCCTTTATTCTGATCACGATCTTTACATCATGCAGAGAAACGGCATCGACGCTCAACCGGGTCTGCTGCTGGTGCTCAACAATCGCGGCGACGCCTGGAACGGAAAATTGGTCAATACTGTCTGGCGTGGCCGCAAGATGGCGCCGGTTGCCTGGTGGGGGAAGAATGACAAGTCTCAGCCTGCCGACAAGTGGACAGATCTGAACGGCGCCGCGGATTTCTGGGCCGCACCTCGCGGATATGCGGTCTATGTACCGGCGTGAAACCGTGACTGGCGGCTGTGCCTCTTTAATCCTCGGTTAGAGCGAAGTCTGGTGGCGATGCACTTTCTGCCGCGCTTCAGCCACAGCGCCCCACCTTCCGCCAAACACGGCGAGCCGCCAGGAATCCCCGTGGAAAACACCCAATGTGGAGCGCCGAATTATGCAGGCTGCCACAATTCGATGGGATTTCCCTCAGGGTCATGCACTCGAGTGAAGCGCCCAATGTTGGGATAAGTTTCCGGGTCTTTGACCTCAATTCCAGCCGCTCGTAACTGGGCTACCATTTTGTCAAGGTCATGCACTCGAAAGTTGATCATCCAGGCTTTGTTGGGGTCCCCAAAATATTTGGTCGTCTCGGGAAAGGGACTGAACGAGGTCGGTCCGGCCTCTTGCTGCCAAACGCTTCCGCCCTCGCTCGTCGGCGTGAGCGAAATTCCCAGGTGTTGCTGATACCACTGCCCTAACGCTTTGGGATCATGAGCTCGGAAGAACAAGCCTCCGATTCCGGCTACTTTTTCCATCTCCGTTCCTTTCGATTCATGTTTAGCAGCTGCCTTCGCGGGCGGAGCAGGACTCGCTGACTGTGCGGGGTTCTGTTCCGCCATGGCTGATTGATTCTGGGGCACAATGATGCTGGACGCGAAAGTATATGACAAGATTTGAAGGAATTCACGCCTTTGAAAGCTCATTCCATCCTCCTCAGTTGGCAAAAAACTCGTCCTTACACCCACAACCGGATTCTCGACATCTCACCCCAGGGGTGCAGCTCTGAGCGGTCGTTTTCCTCAACACCGGATGTAGCTCAATTTTTTCAGAAGAATACTACCACCTTGTTCACTGTCCTTGTCCGTGCCCTTTGCTGTTGTCAGCCGGCAGGGAGGTTTCTCCTCCAGAGGCTCTTGCGGCCTTATCGGCTCCGGGCAGCACTTCCTGGAGCGCCCACTGGATGCGGCCCACCGATTGCTGGATCAACTGGATCTGTTTGGCTTGCTCGGTATAAGGCGCATAAGAAATGGCCTGCAAGGCATTGCGCACGTGATGATTCATGGCGGAAATCATGGCGATCTTCTCCAGCATCGCCTTATACCGTCTTTGCTCATAAGCAAACACCACCAGCCCCGCCAGAATGCCGAGTACCAGATCGTCGACATAAATGCTGATGCGGGTAAGGCTACGTTTTCCCAGAACCCCCTGTAACAGCGCGCCCAGCACAAACAGGCTAAAGCCCAACACAAAGCTCAGTCCGATCCGGCGCAACAAGGAAGGTACCTTCGGGGTTCTCGACAATCCCGTGCTCGTCATGCAATCTACTTTCTATGCACTTCAGATAATTTCAGGGGAAGCGACATGATACATCCACTAAAGTCTCTTTTTACATTTCTGTTTTTGACCCTCGCGCTTGCCGCTTGCTCCGCCCAGGCAGCGGCGCCCAAGCCCGAAGCCAAGCCGGTCTATGAGGTCTTTGCCATTCGCTACGCCAGCATTCCGGATTTTCCCGTGAGTGCCCTGGTGGCGGGCGCGGACTCCTCCCGCAAGCTTTCGATCGCCATGACCGTCTGGCTGGTTCGCGGGAATGGGCGCAATATCCTGGTAGATTCCGGTTTTTACCGGCCGCAGTTCTTCAAGAGCTGGAAGGTCAATGAGTTTCTGAAACCTTCAGACGCGGTGGCACAGTCCGGAATAACGCCTGCGGTAAAACCCGAAGAGATCACCGATGTAATCATTACTCACATGCACTGGGATCACGCCGACGGCATGGACCTCTTCCCGAATGCGCGCATCTGGGTGCAAAAAGATGAGTACAACTATTACACCGGTGAAGCCTGGCAGCAGCCGCGAACCCACGGCGGGATCGACCCGGACGACGTGCTGGCTGCAGTCAAATTGAATCTTGCCGGCCGCCTGTCACTGGTGAACGGCGACGCCCAGGAGATTCTGCCGGGGATTACCTGCTACACCGGCGGCAAACACACCTTTCAATCACAGTATGTGGGCGTGAATACCCGCGCCGGCACAGTGGTACTGGCGAGTGACAACATGTATTTGTATGAAAACCTTGAGAAACATGCGCCGATTTCGCAGACGCTTGACGCGGCTTCGAATCTCCGTGCCCAGGATCGAATGAAGGAGCTTGCCGCTTCGCCGCAGCTGATTATTCCTGGACACGATCCTGCTGTATTCGACAAGTTTCCCAAAATCAGCGACCGCGCGGTAAAGATCGAATAGCCCTTTCACGCAAAGGTAATCAGCACGATTTCCGGCCTGGTGCCCAGCCGGAATGGCGGGCCCCAGGTTCCGGCGCCGTAGGTTACATAGACCTGCATTTTGCCGAAGGGCTGCAGGCCATGATTGAACCGGTTCCAGACGCGGCGCGCGATCAGGGTCCAGGGAAAGAACTGGCCTCCGTGAGTGTGTCCGGAGAGCTGCAGCGAGATGCCCTCTTCTTCGCTGATCGGCAGCCGTACCGGCGCATGCAGAAGTAACACGCTCGCCCGCCCACGGTCGAGCCGCAAGCTACGCAATAGCGAGCGATATTTCTCTGGATTGGTAGCGTCGCGATAGTGCACGCCGGCCACCTGCAATCCGTCAAGCTCCACTTTCTCATTGTCCAGCACATGGATTCCGGCGTCGAGCAGCGGAGGCAGATATTCAGCGTCGCTGTAAAACTCTTCATGGTTGCCGGCGATGTAGTAGGCACCGAGCGGGTGCGCCGCGCTGCTTTTGGAGCGCGATGTCAATTCCGTCCATGGTTCTGCCAGCCGCTCAAAATTGGCTGCGGTGCCGTCGTAAAGATCGCCGGCGATGAAGACGACGTTCGGCTGCAGCAAACCAAGCCTTCGCACCACGCGCCGGACGAAGCGGTAGTTTCGCACGTGTCCGAGGTGCAGGTCGCTGACGAGCGCCGCCTTGCGGCCGCGCCATTGCCCGGGCAGGTTCGGTAACGTGATAGAGATTCTGGTAACGCGCGGCATCGCTGCATTGACCAGAGCGTAAAGTGCCGCCAGGCTGCCGCATGCCAGCAGAACCAGAGCGATCGCCTGCAATGTCCAATCGACGCCGGCCAGCCGAGCGAGGCCAAAAACCAGCCACGTCAAGCTTGCGGCCAAGATAAAGAAGCTGGCGAAGCCCAGCCATGCCGCGGACACAACATACCAGACACGCACCCAGGGGCGGAACGAATACCAGCCTCGCAGCGAGGCGCCCACGAAGCTCACAGAAAGCAGAACGAACGCCACTTTTATTGCCGGCAAGCGCATCGGAGGGCCAAAGAACCGGCCCCAGCTCCAGTAGACGAACCAGTGTGCCAGGAAAAGAATCGACTGCACGATGCTGATGAAAACAATGAGCCTGGTTCGCACCCGTGGAAGCCCTCAAGCTCCGGATAAGTTGCTGCAATGAGTTTACAAGGTCAGTTGATGGCAGCCAGGGAACTCGCTTTTCACGATGGCGCGGGCTCACTCAATTGACATGCAGTCACCATAGGAAAAGAACCGGTACCGCTCTTGGATCGCGTGCCCATACGCCCGCAGTACATTTTCTCGTCCGGCAAACGCCGCCACCAGCATCAGCAACGTGGACTGAGGCAGATGGAAGTTGGTAAGCAGGGCGCTGACTACCCGGAACTCGAAGCCCGGATATATGAAGATATCGGCTTCGCCTGCGCCGGCACGGATTTGCGGCATTCCCGCTTGGCCGGCAACGCTTTGATGGCCAAGGTACTCCAGCGTCCGCACGGTGGTTGTTCCCACGGCCACAACTCGCCGCTTCTCTTCCAGCGCACGATTAATCTGCCCCGCTACAGCCTCAGAGACATGAAAGCTCTCGCGATGCAGCCTGTGCTCTTCGACTTTCTCGGTATGCACGGGCTGAAAGGTTCCGAGGCCAACGTGCAGGGTAATCTCGGCGACCTCGATCCCGCGCTCGCGTATGCGCGACAGTATCTCCCTGGTGAAGTGCAACCCTGCCGTAGGCGCAGCGATACTGCCGCGTTCCTCCGAACGAGCATAGACAGTCTGGTAGCGCTCGCGGTCCTGGGGGCGGTCGGGGCGTGCGATGTAAGGCGGCAGAGGAACGTGCCCCAGCTCCTCAATGGCGGCAAAAAAGTCAGGGGTGGGATCGAAACGCAGCGTGCGCTCGCCAAATTCGCCTCGTCCAATGACTTCGGCAACCAGTTTTGGGCCATGCTCGGATGCCGAGGGGCCACCTACCTCATCCTGGGCGTCACCGGAAGCGAAGAATATCTTTTCGCCGACGCCTATCTTTCTTCCTGGACGCACCAGCGCCTGCCATTCCAGCGGAGCGAGCTGGCGGGTGAGCAGAACTTCCACCCGGCCGTGCAGGAAGTCGCGTGCTGCAGGATTTCTGGAGCTTACCGGCTGGGATCGCAGACCGGCTCGGCGTCCGTAGAGCCGGGCAGGGAAGACGCGGCTATTGTTTACCACCAGCAGGTCGTCCGGACGGAGGAGTGAGGGGAAATCGATAAAGTGGCGGTCTTCGAACTCACCCGAGCTGCGGAAGAGATGCAGCATGCGCGAGGCGCTGCGATCCGGCAGGGCTTCCTGCGCAATCAGCTCTTCTGGCAGGTGAAAATCGAAGTCAGAAACAAGCACCAGCTAGATTATATGTTTACGAGCCGGCGCACCGAACCAATCTGGGACTGACCAGATGCTGCCAGGGTTCGACTGATCGGACGTGAGAATCTCCCAAAATGGAAAGGGCGGCTTGCTGGGAGCCGCCCTGGAACCCGAAAATCCGTGTTGCAGTCCTTACAGTAATTGCACGTTTTCTGCTTGCCACCCTTTTGGACCTTTGACGACGTTGAACTGCACCGGTTGGCCTTCTTTCAAGCTACGGAAGCCATTCGCTTGAATGGCGGAGAAGTGCACAAACACGTCCTCACCATTTTCCCGTGAAATAAAGCCATAACCTTTCGCGTCATTGAACCACTTCACTGTTCCTTGTTCCATGTGAGTTACACGCATTCCTTGTTTCTGAATTTGCGCTTTTCTGAGGGTAGTGCAGGCAGGTTGCAGATGGTGCAGGAGCTGCTGTACAACGCTTCTGAAACAACGCGGGGACATTATACCCTTGGAAATCCTGAGTTGTCTCTTAGGAAATAAGAATAACCTTAGAATCCTCAAACCAATGGGATGGTACCTTGGCGGAGGGACGCAAATGATTGTAGGAACAGGAGTTGACATCACCGAGGTTGTCCGGATCAAGGCCGCGGTGGAGCGCTTTGGGCAACGCTTCCTTAATAGGGTTTTTACCCCCGAAGAAGCCCGGTACTGTCTGGACAAGCCGAACGCCAACGAACGGCTGGCAGCACGCTTTGCCGCCAAGGAGGCCGGAATGAAGGCGATCGGCACCGGCCTGCGCCATGGGGTCACCTGGCAGGACGTTGAGGTGGTTCGGCTGCCCGGTCAGCGTCCCAATTTGAAATTTCATGGGAAAGCAGCTGAGTTCGCCGACCGGCTCGGCTGCAAACGCGTCCATCTTTCGCTGAGCCACACCAAGGAGCAGGCGATCGCGTATGTGATTTTGGAAGGCCAATAGGGAAAAACGATTTTCTCGGCCGCTATAATGCACGGATGGCGCGACTACCTGGAAGGTCTTTTCCCGGAGTACTTCTCACGATTGCCATTGCAGCACTCGCTTACACATCCACCGCTCAAGCGCCTGACCGTTTTCAACAGGTTTTGCAGCCTTACCTCGATGCCCAGATGTTTATGGGGAGCGTACTGGTAGCCAAAGGCGGGAAGGTCCTTTTCAGCAAGAGCTATGGAATGGCGGACCTGGAGTGGAACGTCCCCAACTCTCCCTCAACTCGATTCAACATCGCTTCCATGACCAAGCAATTCACCGCAGCCTCTATTTTGCTCCTCGAGGACCGCGGAAGATTAGAAACCGATGACCCGGTGAAGAAATACCTCCCGGATGCTCCAGCATCCTGGGACAAAATCACCATTTATCACTTGCTTACGCATACATCCGGCATCTCCGACGATGCAGCCAGGTACGAGCCCGGCCCCCCAGAAAGGCTGGTGTTCAGTGACAAGCCTCTGAATTCTCAGCTCGGTGAACAGTGGGCGTATACCAATCTGGGCTATCTCGTGCTGGGATACGTGATCGAAAAAATCAGTGGGCAGAGCTACGAGGAGTTCGTTCAGCAAAATATCTTTAAACCGCTGGGGATGAATGATTCCGGACTTATGTCGTTTGTAACTATCATTCCGCGACGTGCGACTGGGTATTGGCCCGGCAATGACGGGATCGAAAATGCTGATCGTCCCGATCCAAGGATTGGTTTTTCCGCAGGCTCTCTCTATTCCACCACGGAAGATCTGCTTCGCTGGGAGGAGGGACTGTTCGGTGGCAAGTTATTGAGCCCAGCCTCCTTGCACAAAATGACTACGCCATTTAAGAGTGACTATGCCTGCGGTTTGCACGTTAACCGCGTGAATGGCCACCTGATGATCGAACATGACGGAAACAACATTGGGTTCAACTCAGACATGGCTTACTATCCCGAAGAAAGAATTGCTGTTATCGTTCTGGCGAATCTCAATGGTACTGTCACAGGTGAGATGACGATGGCACTTGCGGCTGTGACCCACAATGAGACCCCTCCGATTCCATCTCTGCACAAGGAAATCTCCTTGTCCAGGGAAGTTCTGGCGAGATATGCCGGGACGTACCAATTCCCGCATTTCATTCTGGAAATGGTGCCCGAACGCAATCACCTGCTGGTCAAATATGACAATGGCGCAACGCTCGCGGTTTTTCCGGAGTCGGAAACGAAGTTCTTCTCCAAGCCATCGCCGGTTGAGTTCGAGTTTTCGAGAAACGATAAGGGTGAATTCTCCTTACTGACACGGCGCCAATTCGGCAAAACACAAAATGGGGTAAAGAAATAACCGGTCGCATCTTCCCCACGCTCCTGATCTTTCAGCGGGGATAGTCGTTTACACCCAAATCCTTGGTGACAGTGGTCCTGAGGTCAGGTTTTGCGATTTCCACCTGAACACGAGCCCAGGCCAAGCTAGGCAAACTTCCAGCCTTATGAGAACCTGAATCGAGATGGCCCAATCCACCTTCGCTGCTGATCCTCAAACTGCTCCTGTCCAAACGACGTCTCGTTCGCTGCTGCTGGCTGTCGCCCTGGTCAGCTTTGCCAGCCTATTGCTGGAACTGGCTCTTACCCGGCTCTTTAGCGTGGTGCTCTTCTACCATTTTGCTTTTTTTGCGATATCGGTGGCTTTGCTGGGGTTGGGATCGGGCGGTGTATTCGCGCACATCCGGCGGGAGTGGCTGGAACGCTTTGAGATGCGATTTCTTGGGGCAAAGCTCTGCCTTCTGAATTCAGTGTTGATTCTGGCCGCGGTGGAAGTGGTGCTGCACACGCCGGTTTCTCTCGCGGTTACGAGAGGGAATTTCGGCAAGCTGAGCATCATCTACCTGGCGGCGGCGGTTCCGTTTTTTCTCACCGGGCTATTGTTCTCGGTCCTCTTTGCCCGCTACACCAAGTCAATCTCGCAGCTCTACGGCGCGGATCTGGCAGGCGGTGCCGGCGCCTGCCTGGCAGTGGTGCCGCTCTTGAATCTAATCGGCGCGCCGAATGCACTTCTCCTCGCGTCGGCGGCAATGGCGATAGCGGCAGCCTTGTGGGCTCCCACTCTGAAGCTGCGCCGGATTGCCTATGGTGTTGCCGCGCTCTTTGTCTTGCTGATCGCGGCCAACTACTCCGGCAAACTGCTGGATGTGGTCTACGCCAAGGGCGTCTACCGCGATCCAAAATGGATCGAGTACACCCGCTGGAACGCCATCTCGCGCATTGAGGTGCAGAACCAGGCTGGCCGTTACGTGGTCATCGATGCCGACGCCACCACGGCTATCATGAATGCCGATCCTGCTCACTGGGACCAGGAGGGCTCTGCGACGCCCACGCACACCGGCCTGCCGTCACAACCAGGCTTTAACTGGAAGAAGAGCCTGATGGCTGCTGCGCCCGCGGTGGTTAACGTGCTGCGCCCCCACGGCGATTACGCCATCATTGGGCCCGGCGGAGGCGTGGATGTAATGCGCGCTGTGGCGAACGGCAGTCCGAACGTCACCGGCATTGAAATTAACCCGATCATCGTCAACAACGTGATGCGCGGCCGTTACGCCGACTACTCCTACCATCTGTATGACCTGCCCCAGGTTCATATTCACGTTCAGGATGGCCGGTCTTACATCCGCAGCTCGTCCGACAAATACGACGTCGTGCAGATGACGCTGGTGGATACCTGGGCCTCCACTGCCGCCGGCGCATTTGCCCTGAGCGAAAACAACCTCTATACCGTCGAGGCCTTCCGCGAATACTTTGATCACCTCAAGCCCGATGGCATGATCGCCATCACTCGCTGGGAGTTCAAGCAGCCGCGCGAGGCGCTGCGCGTGGTCTCACAGGCAATTGAGGCGCTGCACCAGATTGGCGTGGCCGATCCGCGCAGCCACTTCATCATTGTTGCCGATGGCGGCCTCAATGAAGATGGCCGTCCAGTGCTGGTGCTGGCAAAGAAATCGCCCTTCACCGATGCTGAGTACGAAGCGGTGGATGATCACGTTCGCGCCAACCCGAATCTGGTTTGGTTGAACCCGGTCGTTGTCAGCCATGATCCCTGCGGGCCGAACGTTCAGTGCATGATCGTTGACACTCCGGTCGTCAAAGTTCCTGCGGCGCCACAAACATCTCTGCCGCCCGCCGCCGAGGTTTTCCAGAAGCTTATCGACTCCAACGATCCGCGCGCCTTCGCGCAGAACTACGACTACAATGTCGCGCCGGTAAGCGACAGCGCTCCGTTCTTTTTCTTTACGCTCAAAACCGGGTACGTGCTTCGCAACATTTTTGCCGGTACGGGACGCGGTATGGACTGGCGCATCAATCTCGGCGTCGTGGTCTTAGGAATGCTCTTGATCATTTCGGCTCTGGCCGTTCTGGCATTCCTGATTTTGCCGCTGGCGCTCCACAGAAGACGCCCAGAGAAGGCGCACCGCGCCGGCCTTGTTGCGCTGTTCTATTTCATCGCTGTTGGTTTCGGTTACATCCTGGTAGAGATTTCTCTGATCCAGCGCTTTGTTCTGTTTCTGGGTCATCCCACGTACGCGCTGACTGTTGTCGTTTTTCTCCTGCTGCTTTCGAGCGGCGTGGGCAGTGTGGCGGCCCGCCGCCGGATCACCCACGCAAACAGAATGCTCCCGCTGCTTGGCCTGATCTGCGGATTGATCGTGCTCAATGTGCTGGTGCTTCCCTGGCTGCTCTCCGCGGCCGTCGGCTTGCCGTTCGCCATCAAGTTGCTGATCAGCGCGCTGGTGCTGGCGCCGCTTGGGTTCCTGATGGGTATGCCGTTTCCGACCGGTTTGCGACTGGTGCCGACAGTCGAATGGGCGTGGGCATTGAACGCAGCCGCCAGCGTTTTGGGTTCCGTGCTAGCCATGGTGATAGCGATTCAATTCGGGCTGACGACTACTCTTCTCTGCGCGGCGGCCGCGTATTTCTTCGCAGCGCTGTTCTCAGCCACGTGGCGTGGGAAGGTAATTGTCTAAGGTTGCGGGCGATTTCGCCCCGCAACCAGAGCCGGTCAAGGTGCTTTCTCTACCGAAAACTGTGTGCTTCTAGAGACTTACGAACCCATCTGCTATGATGGCCGCGTAGGACTTCACACAACTTGCCGAGCCAAAAGCAACTTAGGTGGTCTGAACTTAGGGTCGGAATAACCGTCATAGTCGCCTCGGTGACCCTGGCTATCCTCGTCTTCTTGATAAGCGGCACTGGCGGTCTTTTCACCAACAAAATCAGGCTCATTGCTTATTTTGACAATGCCGAAGGAATTCGCCAGGGGCAGCCTGTGGACTTACAGGGCGTTCCTGTCGGCAACGTGACCAGCGTGCGTGTAGTTCCCGGTCGCCAGATGTTTCCCGTCGAAGTGGTGATGAAGGTCAACACCAAATATGCGGAGTTCATTCGTCTGGGTGAGCGGGACAAGCAAGGCAAGCCCCTCAACAACGGCTCGACTGCTACGGTGCAGACCGCCGGAGTTCTTGGTGAGTCCTTTATAGATATTGATAGCCGCTCGGCCAAGGGCCCGCCTGCCGTCGATGGCGCAGAACTGCGTGCGGGCAATGCTCCCGGTTATGCGGATGTGATCCGCAGCAGCCAGAGCACGCTGCAAAACATCGACGTGCTCCTGGGACAGGCCAAAGACATTCTGGGACGAGTGCAGGAAGGTAACGGCTCGTTGGCGCAATTCATCAACGAACCCACCACCATCCGGAAGATCAATGGCATTCTCGACCAACTCCAGGGGCTGCTCAACGACGTGAGTAACGGCCGGGGAACGATCGGCAAATTTTTTGCCGATGATAGCCTCTATCGTAAAACGAATGACGCCATCGATAAGCTTGACCGGCTTGTGGATGACGTCAACAACGGTAAAGGGAGCCTGGGAAAGCTGGTTAAGGACCAGCAGCTTTATGATGATGTGCACCACACTGTCACCCAGACCAACAAGCTGCTGGAAGACGTCAACGCCGGCCGAGGTGCCGCGGGCAAGCTGCTGAAAGATGAAGAGCTGGCACGCAAGCTGCAAGACACCATTAACAAGCTGTCCGCCATCACAGACCGGCTGGAAGCCGGAGAAGGAAGCGCGGGTAAGCTGCTGCGTGATCCTTCGGTTTATAACAACACGGATCAGTTGCTGGTGGAGACGCGCACTCTGGTCAAGGCGATTCGCGAGAATCCTAAGAAGTACCTGACCATCCATTTCCGCGTGTTCTGAGTAGCTCCGGTAGACGAAAACGCAACAGGCGAATATCTTTAATGTGATAGCGGATGAAGCTGGCTACCTTGTGGCGCCTGCCGATTCCCTCGAGCTTTGCCGGCCTCCAATAAGCGAGGCATCGAAAATCCAGAGAGGTTATCCAACATGCGCTTTTCACGATTGATCGGATCAGTACTTTTGTTCGCCGCCCTCGTCATTGTGGCCGGCGCGCAGGAGCAAAAAGCCGTCCCCAATTCTATGGTCTCCGCCCTGGATAAGAGCGCCGATCCATGTGTGGATTTCTATCAGTTTGCCTGCGGCGGATGGATCAAGAACAATCCCATTCCGTCCGATCAGGCGATCTGGAGCCGCTTTGGCGAGCTGGCGGAACGCAACCGTGAGGAGCTGCGCGGCATTCTGGAACGAGCGGCGAAGGCCACCAATCGCACGCCCGAAGAGCAGAAGATTGGCGATTACTACGCAACCTGCATGGACGAAGCCGCCATCGAGAAAAAAGGCATCGCCGTGCTCAAGCCGGAGTTTGACCGCATCAACGCGGTCCAGGACAAGACCGCTCTGCCGGAGTTGATTTCGCATCTGCATGCCCACGGGATCAACGTGCTGTTCAACTTCGGCTCAGGTGCCGATTTCAAAAACGCCAAGCAGGTAATCGCCCAGGCGGATCAGGGTGGACTCGCTCTCCCGGACCGTGACTACTATTTGAAGGACGATCCCACATCGGTTGAGCTGCGCCGGGCTTATGCGGAGCACGTAACCGAGATGTTCAAACTCCTCGGCGACTCACAGGAAAAAGCGGAAGCAGGAGCCCGTGCGGTTATTCACATTGAGACCGCGCTGGCCAAAGGCTCCGGCGATCGCGTGGAACGCCGGGAACCCGAGCGTGTTTATCACAAGATGTCCCTGGCCGAGTGGCAGGCGCTCACTCCCGGATTCAACTTCACCAAATACCTCACCGGCCTGGGTACCACCGGCGTCGAGAGTCTCAACGTTGCCGAGCCCGACTTTTTCAAGGCGCTGAACGGAGAGCTTGCAGACGTCAGCCTGGACGATCTGAAAACCTACATGAAATGGACTCTCGTGAGTTCTCAGGCTGACCAGCTCCCCAAAGCAATCCAGAACGAGAACTTCAACTTCTACGGTAAGACTCTGCAGGGGGCAAAAGAGATCCGGCCACGGTGGAAGCGTTGCGTTGCAGCAGTCGATGGCGATCTGGGCGAGGCGCTGGGCAGGGTCTTTGTGGAGAAATACTATCCTCCGGAAGCCAAGGCCAAGACGTTGGCGATGGTGAAGCAACTGGAAGCGGCACTGCACACCGACATCGGCGAACTGCCCTGGATGTCTGAGACCACGAAGAAGCAAGCGCTCATCAAACTGCAGGCCATCCAGAACAAGATCGGCTATCCCGCCAAGTGGCGCGATTACTCTACCCTGAAAATTGTCCTGGGCGACGCAATCGGCAATTCCCTTCGCGCCAACGCTTTTGAAGTTCATCGCCAATTGGCCAAGATCAACAAGCCGTTGGATAAACAAGAGTGGCAGATGACGCCGCCAACGGTGAATGCGTACTACGATCCCACGCAGAACAACATTAACTTCCCGGCAGGGATCCTGCAGCCGCCGTTTTACGATTTCAAAGCGGATGACGCCTTGAACTTCGGCGGCATGGGCGCCGTGATCGGCCACGAACTCACCCACGGTTTTGACGATCAGGGAGCGCTCTTCGATCCCGAAGGCAATCTCAAGAATTGGTGGACTCCCGCCGACGAAAAAGAATTCAAAGCGCGTACGCAATGCATTGTCGATGAATACGACAAGTTTGTTGCGGTGGATGATGTGCATGTCCGCGGCAAGCTTACGCTGGGCGAAAACACCGCCGACAATGGCGGTCTGCGCATCGCGTACATGGCGCTGATGAAATCGATCGCCGATTCCGGCAAACAGCCCGAGAAGATCGATGGCTTCACGCCGGAACAGCGCTTCTTCATCGGCTGGGGCCAGATCTGGTGCCAGAACCAGACGGACCAGATGGCCCGCCTCCTGGCTCTCAACAACGAACACTCACCGGGCAACTTCCGCGTGAACGGCGTAGTACAGAACATGCCGGAATTCCAGAAAGCCTGGGGTTGTTCGGTCGGCCAGCCGATGGTGGCCAGGAACGCATGCCACGTGTGGTAAAGCGCAGAAATGCAAATGGAACGGCGCGTTCTGCCGCGCGGAAGATGCAAACGTAGAGACGTAGCATGCTACGTCTCTACCGCAGATCTCACGTGAGCGATTGCTTGCTGGAAGAACCGACGCTGATCAACCCCGTACTTTCGGCCTGTTCATGCGCGTGATACGAGGAGCGCACCAGCGGACCAGACTCGACGTGGCGGAAGCCCATCTTCAACGCCTCGATCTTCAGAAAGGAAAATTCCTCGGGAGTGTAGTAGCGCGTCATGGGCAGATGGTCTTTAGACGGCCGCAGGTATTGTCCGACGGTGAGAATGTCCACCTTGCGCGCGGCCAGATCGCGAAAGACCTCGAGCAGTTCGTCCATGGTTTCGCCGATGCCGACCATTACCCCGGTCTTGGAAACCATCTCTGAAGCAAAGCGTTTCACGTTGCTAAGCAGGTCCAGCGTACGTTGGTAGCGAGCGCCGGAGCGCACCGCACGATAGAGCCGGGGTACGGTCTCAGTGTTGTGGTTCAGCACTTCAGGCCTGGCCTCGATCACAACCTGGAGGCAATCTTCGCGGCCCTGGAAATCAGGGATCAGGACTTCAACCTGGCAGCCGGGCGCCTGGAGGCGGATTTCGCGAATCGTCTCGGCAAAAATCTTTGCCCCGCCCATATTGTCGTCGTCGCGATTCACGCTGGTTACCACGGCATGCTTCAGTCCTAGCGTAGCCACGGCTTCCGCTACCCGGCGAGGCTCGTCCCAATCCAGGGGCTCCGGTTTGCCTTTGGGCACGGCGCAAAAACCGCAGCGTCGAGTGCACAGATTGCCCAGCAGCATGAAAGTCGCAGTTTTGTGGTTCCAGCACTCGCCAATGTTGGGACACTGCGCTGACTCGCAAACTGTATGCAGGTCCAGCGTGCGCGCCAATTTCTTGAGCTCATGGTAGTTGTCGCCCATGGGAGCTCGCGCCTTAAGCCACGCAGGCTTAGGCTGCGGACGCCGTGGCGCAAGATCGATCTGAACGAGTTCTGCAGGGCTGGCCATAAATCGACGATTGGTAGTCCGGGTGAATCTCTATTGTACGATGCCCCGGGTTACGAAGGCGATTCATCGGCACTCTGGTAATGCTGGCAGCCACGACATCTGGAAGTATCATTTGACGGTCTGGAGGTCGGCGAAGAGGATCAATGCCTGAGAGCCGCAGCAGCGAACGGTGGGCGAGCGGGCGTTCCCTGCTTGCCAGGATTACCTATCTCATCAGTCCCTGGCGGCCGTGGGCGCCGCCTACGGCGATCGCGGTTGCTTATTTGGCCCGCCTGACGGGTTCCATGATCCTGCGTGGCCTGAGTTCCGTTGTAGCGTTCATTCTGTTCCTGCTGGTGTCGGTGGACGCGGCGCGGTCGCTGTGGGAAGTAGATCGTGGTCCCGTGAACCCGCTGCGCCACTCGGAGAAGGCCCCGGTCACGCCGTTTCACTTAGTCCTCGCTGCAGCGCTGGCCTTGATTTACACCTTCTCCATCATTGGGATCCTCGCTTCTTTCTTTCTGGTCCCGCCTTTGTGGGTATTTCTGATCATCGGTCCCTTTGCTTTTGCGGCGGCTGGACTTGTGGCCTGGCACAATGTTCGTTTGTGGGCATTTCAGGGCGTCGAATACGAAGAATTGCTGGACGAAGCACAGCGGGAGCGCGCCGAGAAGGAACGCCTCAAACAGATGAGAACCAACCTGTTATAGCGTATGCAGGTAGGCCATCAGGTCCTGGAGCTCCTGCTGGTCGAGCTGGTCGCCGAAGCGAGGCATCATGTTCCGTCCGCGCAGGATGCTCTGCTCCGCGTGTTCGTCCGTCACGGTGAGACCGCTGGGTAGATACTCCTTGCGGAAGAGATTCTTGAGTCCCGGTCCTTTATTGCCTTTGGAAGCGTAGGCGGGATGGCAGGTCTCGCAATAAATATTAAAGACGCGGCGGCCACGGGATTGCTGCTGGTTCAGCCCTAGTTCAGCGTCAGTCATCTGTGCCGGATCTCTGCCGCAGCCGGACAAAATGGCGGTCAAAAATATCATCAGAAGAATGGACGCTGTTCGCCTCAAATGACTATTATGTCTGGAGCACAGCGTTTTGAAAACCCCTGGAATCTCGTATTGCAGCTGCCTGCATGCCGGTTGAAATCAAACGCGCTTATGACAAACCCTCACTTGCTGACGGCGAGCGAGTCCTGGTGGACCGCTTGTGGCCGCGCGGGGTGAGCAAAGCAGCTGCGCGCATCGATCACTGGCTGCGCAACCTTGCCCCTTCTGACGAGCTGCGCAAGTGGTACCACGGCAGCAATAACTGGGAAGTCTTCAAGAAACGCTACTTCAAAGAGCTCAACACGCCTGAAGCTTCCGCAGATCTGCAGCTTCTCTATGGTTTGTTGAGCCAGCATGAACTCGTGACCCTGATCTATTCTTCACGGAATGTCGAGCGCAACAACGCAGTCGCTCTGAAAGAGCTGTTGGACGGCATCCGCAAGCCGCCTTCCAGCAGCGGTCCGGCCAAGGCGATGGCAGTGCCCCGGCGCATGGCCAAACGGCGCCCAAGCTGATGATTTTGCGCCCGCTGGAACTGCTGTCTGCCGCCAGCGCGGAATTCCTTTCAGCGTGGAGTGTGGTGGAACGCATCCAGCGCGAGCCGTACGACGCCTGCTGGATGATCACGCAACCCTCACATGCCGTGCTGGCCGGTGATTTCGCGGCACAAATGACCTGCCCCAATCTCCCCGCGAATGTCCCCAAGATGGATCCGACCACTGTGCGCGCCATCGCGTTGCATGACGCCGGCTGGGGAATTCCCGATGCGCAGGCCATCATGCAGAGCCGCTCTGTCCGGCAGGGCTGTCCCAAGTCGTTCATTCAGTGCTCGACGGCGGAGTTTTTGGCGGCCTGGGACAAATCCATCGAAGTCGCTGCATCAACCGGACCCGCGGGTGGATACATCGTGAGCCGGCATTTCGTCCGCATCGCCGAACAGAACGCCTCCCATGTGCCGCCGCACGATCGTGACCGGGTCAGCGCCTTTCTTCACCATGAAGCTGCACGTCAAAAACAGCTATCCGCCAAACAGGAGCGCAGTACGGAAGAGCTGGAATTGCTCACCGACGTTTTGCAGTTCTGCGATCTGCTGTCTCTCTATGTCTGCTGCGGTGCGCAGGGGAACGCTGTGTTTCCTGAGTACTTTGGAGTGAAAGCGAGGCTCACTATGACTGGTAACGAAAGCTACAAGCTGGAGCCTGCGTTGATCGAACCGGGAACATTTAAGGTAGCGGCCCTGCGGCACCCAGCGACGCGGGGCGAGTCAAGCCGGGAAATTGATGTCAGAATTTGGTAATTGAGTAATTTAGTAATTGGGTAATTGAAAAGCAAAACCCCGGGAATCGCGTTCTACCGGGTAATGCTTTCTGCGAGGTTCTCATTTACCAAATTACCAAATTACCCATTTACCAAATTTCCTTAGCGCTTCTGATCCATTCCCGCCATATCTCCATGATCGTGGTGCTGCGCTGCGGCGGGTTTATCGAGTTGCCGTTCCACCGACCAGATCTCATCGGGCGTTTTCTCCCACGGATACACATGCACCATCCAGCCAAAGACATGAGGCAGAAAAGTTCCGCCTGCGGCTTCACATTGCTGCCGTGTTGAGATGGAGCCGTTCAATCCGAAGCGGGGGTTCTTTCCCAGCATCAGGATTCCGTGTCCCTGGGGCGGTCGGCACATATTCACATGCTCGTGCCACTGGGCGACGCTGAGCGGAATGCGCTCGTTCAGCGTCTCTTCGCTAAAGCCCACGGGAGCGGTGTACATGGCGCCGATCAACTTGTAGGTGTCGCCGTGCTTTTCATAAAGCAGTGACGTGGGCTTGGTGGCGTCGAAACGGAACGCCTCGCCGAGAGCGTATTCGTAGTTGGTGAAGTGATACATCTTCTGCGGAACGTTGGGCGCAAAAATATGGTAGCCCTCCGCCAGCGCAACCTTGTAGTCGCGATACTTCTCCAGCGCCGGCCGCACCTCTTCGACCACCTGCGCTGCCTTGGCTGCATCGCCGGGCTGCGGCTTGCGCAGCTCCGTCATACGCATGTGCGCGCCCATGTGCTCATGGTCTTCATGATGGTGGCCGCGGCTCATGGCTTCCGTGGCGACATTCAAATCATTCTGGCCACCGGACGCCTGTTGCCCGTGGTCGGGCTCCTGAGAGAAGAGAAACAGACCTGACAGGCCCAGTGTAACGATCAAAAGAAACTTCTTCATGGCGCAACTCCGCTCCTTACTAAAGTAGCAGACCCGAAACAAAGACAAAAGTTACCTTTGGAACAGGAGCAGGAACTTCACTTCGGAAGCCGGGTTACTATCAGCCGTGAGGGGGAGACCATGACACGATTTCTTCACCGGACGTTGATTTTACTTGCCTTGCTTTCCTGCGCCGCCATGGCGCAGCAGCAGGACCAAAGCAACAGCTCGTCCGGACAAACCCAGAGCGACAATCAGGGCGCGGGCAACCAGCAGCCCGGACGGCGAGCCGGGGCTATGCAACGCCAACGCCAGCACATGGCCATGCTGGCCCAAAAACTCAATCTCACCGACGCGCAAAAAGAGCAGTTCCAGCAGATCAGCCAGACTATGTTCCGCCAGGGGATGGCGATCCGCCGCGACAGCTCGCTGACTGAAGAGCAGAAGAAAGAAAGAATTCAGGCCCTGCGTAAACACGCGCACCAGGAGATGTTTGGCGTCCTGACGCAGGAACAAAAAGAGCAGCTCAAACAGATGCGCGAGCAGCAGCAGAAAGAGCAGGGAATCAACAAGACCGGCGACCAGGCTTCCGCACAAAAGAGGCCTGGAGCAACCGCCAATGGCGATGACGATCCCTTCGCCGGCATGACCAGTGACGACGATGACGGTCCGGGAAACGGCGGCGGTTTCTAATCAGGCGAGCGGATCCGCGGAGTTGTCAGGGAGTGTGAACGGCCTCTTCGGTTTCGAAGAGCGGCTTCCATGATTCGTCGAGTGAAACCCACTGATCGAACTCCTGCCAGCTGGACTTCATCTCCGGCACATGCAGCAGGCCGTGACCGTCCGAGCAGACCAGTTCCGTGCCCCACCATCCGAGGAACAAATAGCTGGCCATGCCGACAGAAGCCTCGTTTCCCAGGCGGTTGAGGCAGAAGCGGCACCGCCGCGATTGATCATGCAGGGACCATGAGAGCGCGATCATCGCCGTAACCAGGAAAAGCCAGGTGGAGAACGGCCCGACCAGCGGGTGCACCGAGCCAGTCAGAATAATGGAGACGCGGCCGGTAATCTCCAGCGCGCCGACGAAGCACATGGCCAGCAAGAGCAACGTTTTGGCGGCAAAAAATCCCCACCAGCGCCAGGTGTAATGGAAGCTGAGCTTCAGCTTGCGCGTCTTTGCGCCGCCTAGACGGCTGCTGCCCAGCGCGATCCCGCCAAACAGGGAAAGCACGGTGAAAAACAGGTAGAGCTTGGCGCCCTGATGCGCGCGCGATTCGAACGACTCCATTTGGGGACGCGCATATCCGCCTTTCTCCGCGAAATCCTGAAATTCTTTACCCGCTTCTGCCAGGGCAACATGCGGTTTCATACGCAGCACGGCGCCGGTCCGGTCACCGAGGTTCGTGCTGGTGACGCTCCAGTGAGGAAGCTGCCAGACAGCCACTTCGGGAAAGAGAAAGACGAAATTCTCCGGCAGCACTCCAATCACGGTCATGTCGCGATCATTGACAACGATGGTCTTGCCCACAATGTTGCGGTCCGATTTGAACTCCGTACTCCACAGCCGGTGCGCGATCACAACACAGTTCAGGCAGCCGGTTTCGTCGCCCGGGATGAACATCCGGCCCAGTGTCGGTTTGTTGCCCAGCAATTCAAAGAGGTTGGGTGAGACGCGCGCGCTGATGTCGCGCACCAGTCCCTCAGGAACGCGAATCACCACCGGCCGCCAGGAATAAGCAGCTACAGAATCCGCGGTCTTGCTTTGCTGCGCCCACTCAGCGGTATTGCGGAACAAATATTCTTCATCGTACTGGGAGAAGCCGCTTTGGAAAGAAAGATACGCCAGGCGGCTCGGCTGGGGGAAAGGCAGCGGGCTGAAGCCTGAACGAATCGTCGGTGCAAAGCCGGTAACCAAAATCAGAAAAAGGAACGTTCCCCCGATGGCTCCCAGGCAGAAACGTGCGCTGCGCGGCACTTCTTCAAAAGCGCGGATGGTTTTCTTTTGATCGAAGCGATGCCACGCTGCGTCAGGAAATGCGCCCCAGCAGTGTCGCAACAACTCCAGCGCCGCCTGGCGGGTGAGGCGGCCGGATTCCGCGAGGAAATGCAGCCAGTGCCAGATCTCGCCGTACCACTCCTGGTACCAGTCAGCACGTGCGGGCTTGGGAACCAGCAAACTGGCAATCCGCAACAACACATTGCATTGCCACATCAGGCCGCGAATTTGAGGATGGGCTTGCACAACATCTCCCTTACCGGCGCGCCGTTTTTTCCTGTGGCGCCAACCTGGCCAGCAGCGGATAGCGCTCCACCGCTCCAGCAAGCACTTCCTTGCCCTGTCGCGTCAGCTTGTAATAGCGCCGCGGCGGACGATCCTGGCGGATGGCGCTCCGCTTGTCTTCCCAGTCACCGCGCACGAACGAATCTTGCTCCAGGCGGCGCAGCGCGGGATAAATGGTGCCGCTGGGAAGCCCTGTGACATCCATGATGTCAAACCCGTAAACATAACCCGCGTTGATGGTCTGCAGGATCAGGGCCGAAGTGTGAGAGATTTTTACCGCGGATTCCATGTGGTTGAACTCTGTTTACCCTATGTAGTATTCTTTATATGTAGCATTCTTCTGTGAATGCCTCTTAAGGCGATTCTACCCCGTTTCCCGAGCGGCGGAGCAGGAATAATTTTCTTGAGTTGCGGGAACCGGGCGAGCGCGAGCGGTGTCTTACAAAAGATTGGCTCCAGCGAGGCGACTGATGCTTGAAGCCCGGGATCTTACCAAGTGTTACGCCAGCATTCCCGCGGTAAGGGACGTAAGTTTTGCCGTCCGTCCGGGAGAGATTCTCGGCTACCTGGGGCCTAACGGCTCCGGCAAGAGCACCACGGTCAAGATGATCACGGGCCTGATGGAGCCGACGCGCGGCGAAGTGCTCTTCCACGGCGCCAATATCAAACACGACCTGCTCACCTACAAGAAGCTGCTGGGCTATGTGCCTGAAGAAGCTTTGCTCTACCCTTATTTGACCGGCTGGGAATATCTGGAGTTTGTCGGCATTTTGCGCGGCATGGACCAGAAGCTGCTTCGCAAGCGCGCCAACGCTCTGCTGGAGCTGTTTTTGCTCTTTCCTTACCGCCACGCCACGATCGCTTCCTACTCCAAGGGAATGCGGCAGCGCATTCTGCTGATTGCCGCCCTCATACACGATCCCGAGGTGCTGGTCTTTGACGAGCCGCTCTCCGGTCTGGACGTTACCTCCGCGATGATCTTTCGCAAGCTGGTGAAATCGCTGGGCCAGCAGGGCAAGATCATCTTTTATTGCTCGCATGTGCTGGAGGTGGTGGAAAAGCTGTGCTCTCACCTGCTGATCCTGAATCACGGCAAGCTGGTAGCGCATGGTTCGGTCAGCGAAGTGCGCAACATGACCGGGCTGGCGACGCTCGAAGATTCTTTCTCGCACCTGGTCCAGGAGCAGGATGCGGAGCAGATCGCGCATGACATTGTCGAGGTCATGGGCGCGCCATGATTGCCTCGGTTCGCCAGGCCGCGCGCGAGCACAGAGAACGGCTTCTGGGGCGGCCGTTCTTGCGGCTGGTTTCGCACTTTGGCATGCGCCTTTTTTCCGGCACGGGCGATTCCGGCGAAGGCGGCCTGGGGCTGAGCGTCAGCGCGATCCTGGCCATGCTGGCGGCGCCGGGCGCGTTCATCTCCATTCTCCTGCTCGATAAGTATTCTTCGCTACTCAGGTTTTTACGCGGCAACCACGCCTTCGATCCCTACGCTGCGTCGCTTCCCGACCAGTATTTTTTTCTTACCTTCTCCATGGTGATTACAGGGATGGTGACGGTGCTCAAGTGGGACAGCATCTTCCCCGACCGGCGCGACTATATGAATCTGGCGCCTCTGCCTATTGCGACACGGCGAATCTTTCTCGCGAATATTACCGCGATCGTTCTCATCGCGCTGGCTTTTGCGATTGACGTGAACGCGGCCTCTTCCTTCCTGTTTCCCATGGAAGTCATGATGGAGCAGCCGAAGTTCATCTTCTTCGTGCAATTCGGAAGAGCGCATTTTCTGGGAGTGATGCTCTCAAGCTTTTTCATCTTTCTGGCTCTCTTTGCTCTGATCGGGACGCTGATGGTCCTGCTGCCGGACGCACTCTTCCGCCGCATCTCCATCTACCTGCGAATCTTTATCATCATGCTGCTGCTGGCGTTGTTGTGCAGCACCTTTGTGGTTCCGCAATTTCTGCGAACGCTTTCCACCGACCCACATTCCGTGCTGCGATGGCTGCCGCCGGTTTGGTTTCTGGGTCTGTTGCGCTCGGTGCTGGGCAAGGCGGACCCTGCCCTGGCGCAGCTCGGCAGGCTGGGCTGGGAAGCCATGATTTGCGTAAGCGTGCTTGCGCCTGCGGTTTACATCGCCAGCTATTACCGCTATTTCATACGCATCCCGGAGACCCTCGACACCACGCTGCGCAGTCATGCCCCGAGAACACTGCTGCCCATGGCGTGGATGGATCAATTAATTCTGCATTCGCCCTTCGAGCGCGCGATTTATCGTTTTACGGTCAAGACGCTGCTGCGCAGCGAGCGGCACTCGTTGCTCTTCGGCGCGTTCTCAGGCCTGGGCCTGGTGCTGGCCTTGCAGATGCTGGCTTCGGCGTTCTACGACAGCCGCGGGCTGGCCAACCTCCCGCCAGAGGAATTCTTATCAGTACCGTTTGTCCTCGCTTACTTTGTGATCTCCGGGCTGCGATTCGTCTTTGATATTCCCGCGGAGCTCGGCGCCAACTGGGTGCACCGATCGATTCTTGACCGGGGGAACCAGGAATCGGCGAGCCTGGCGCGTAAAGTGATTCTTACCTTTGTCGTGCCCTGGGTGTTGCTGCTGTGCCTGCCACTTTCAGTGCACGCCTGGGGATGGTTCGTGGGCGCCGGACACGTGGCCGTCCTGCTGGCTTCTTGCAGCCTGCTGGCCCAGCTTCTGCTCCGCCGCTTCCGTAAGGTTCCCTTCGCCTGCACCTTTCCGGTGTGGAAGCAAAGCGCCACAGTCATGATCCTCCTCTATCTGCTCGGCTTTTGGGCTTTTGCCTTCCTCCTGCCCAGGCTGGAGCATGCGTTATTAGTGCAAACGCCGCTTCTTCTCTGGGGTTTAAGCCTATTCCTGCTCTTGGCCGGCATCGGGTTGCGCAAGTTCCAGGCCGCTGAATTCGAAGATGCGCCGCTGGTCTTTGAAGAGGGAAGCACTCCGCCCTTTGAAATCCTGAATTTGTCAGGACGCTAACAACGTATTCCTTCGCGCCATTTTCCGGGAGCGAAATACGCTTTGCAATTGTGATTGCCAATTGCCGGGTGCTCTCATAAAATCGCGGGTTCTTTCATCCCTCACCAGGAGTCCCCACTATGTCGCGTCGCTCTTATTTGAGCTGGGCGATGCTGTTGTTTGTGTGTTTGCTGAGCGCTTTGGCGTTGGCCCAGCAAACCGGCGAACCACAGTCCGCGCCGGCATTTCACAATGATGTCGTAATCAAAGGCGGCACCATCCTTACCGTGACCCACGGCAAAATCGAAAACGGCAGCATCTACATCCACAACGGCAAGATCGCCGCGGTGGGACAGAGCGTGCAGGCGCCTGCCAACGCCACCGTGATCGACGCCACTGGAAAGTTCGTGATGCCGGGTCTGATCGATTCGCATTCTCACATCGCGCTGGATGACGACGTGAACGAAGCCACCAACCCGGTCACGCCGCACATGATGATGAAAGATGCCTTCGATTACAACGACAAGATGATCTATCGCGCTCTGGCCGGAGGCGTGACGACCTCACTGCTCCTGCACGGCTCCGCCAACATGATCGGCGGACAGGCTATCGTCATCAAACATAAATATGGTCTCGGCCGCGATGAGATGCTTTTTCCCGGTGCGCCGCAGTCCATCAAGTTTGCCAGCGGTGAGAACCCCAAGCGCGTTTACGGACAGAGGAACCAGCTTCCTTCCACGCGCATGGGCAACTTTGAAGTGATGCGCGCGGCCTTTACGGAGGCTCGCGAGTATATGCGCCAGTGGGACGACTACGACGCGAAAGTCAAGAAGGGCGACAAAGACGCCACTCCGCCCAAGAAAGACCTGAGGCTCGAAGCCCTGGCTGATGTGTTGCGCGGCAAGCTGCTGGTGCAGATCCACTGCTATCGTGCCGATGAGTTCCTGACCGAAATGGCTATCGCCAAAGAGTTCGGCTACAAGATTCGCGCCTTCCATCACGCGCTGGAGGCCTACAAGGTTGCGGACAAGATCGCTGCCAATGGCGTCGCCATCGCCACCTGGCCTGACTGGTGGGGCTTTAAGTATGAAGCCTGGGACGGCATTCCCTGGAACGCCGCCATCTCCGCGCACAAGGGCGTGCGCGTGGCGCTCAAGAGTGATTCTGAAGACGTGACCCGCCGCCTGAACCAGGAAGCCGGCAAGGCCATTCACTACGGTCTGACGGAAGACGAGGCGCTGAAAGCCATCACGCTGAATCCTGCATGGATCATCGGGGTGGACGAACGCGTGGGCTCGATCGATGTGGGCAAAGACGCGGACATCTCGATCTGGAACAGCTATCCGCTCTCCTCGACCGCATTGGTGGATAAAGTTCTGATTGACGGCGACGTTTATTTTGATCGCTCGCTTCCCGGATACGGCCTTACCCATTACAAGGAGGTCCAGTAAGATGTCGAACAAATTCCTCATTCTGCTCCTGCTGCTCCTGGCCCTCGTCGCCACTGCTGGCGCGCAGAGCAAGAAACCTAAATCGGCTTCCGCGGCAGCTTCCACGCCAACCACCAACGCGGCAACGAACCAGACCATCGCTCTCAAGGGCGGCAAGCTTCTCACCATTACCCACGGCGTGATCGAAAACGGTGTAGTGGTAATGCAGAATGGCCGCATCACCGCCGTCGGGGGTCCTGGCACGGCAATTCCAGCAGGCGCCAGGGTCATCGACGTCAGCGGCATGACGGTCTATCCGGGTCTGATTGACTCGGAGACTCATCTCGGCCTGACCGAGGTCTCCGCAGATCGCATGACCAATGACGAACTCGAGCCCAGCGACGAGATCATGCCGCACATGCACGTCTATGACGCGTTTCATGCGGAGACGGCGGTGATTCCGGTGACGCGCATCAACGGCATCACCAACGCCATTGTCGCGCCTGCCAGCGGAGACACGCTTCCCGGCCAGGATTCGTTTATACAGTTGGCCGGCCCTTCGGCCGCGGAGATGCTGACCGTTCGCGACATCGCCATGCCGCTGAACTTCACCGGGCAGCAGCGCCGGAACCAGAGCTTTGAATCCGCCAAATTCCCGTTCACGCGCATGGGCATGGCCACGCAGTTGCGCCAGGCATTCATTGACGCGCTGGACTACGATCAGAAACTGGCCGCCTACGAAAAGAAGAAATCCAGCTCCGACGAGAAAGAAAAAGGCGGAGCGCCGCCCAAGCGCGATCTGAAACTTGAGGCGCTTCTGCCGTACCTGCATGGCAAGAAGCCGGTCGTGCTCTCGGCGGAGCAGCCCAACGATCTGCTTACCGCCCTTGACCTGGCCAATGAATTTCATCTCAAGGTGATTCTCAATCACGTAACACATTCGGCGTCGCTGGTGGATAAGATCGCCGCGACCGGCTTTCCCGTGATCGTTGGCCCGATTTACGAGCAGCCAAAAGAAGATGAGCGCTACGACGCTGTCTTCAAGATGCCGGCGGAGCTGGCCAAGCGCGGCGTGAAGATTGCGTTTGCCTCCTATGATGCGCATAACTCGCGCAATCTGCCTTACGCCGCCGGGTACGCCGTCGCATTCGGCTTGCCGCCGGAAGAAGCGCTTAAGGCTTTGACCATCAACCCCGCGCAGATGTGGGGCGTGGATAAAGACCTGGGCTCGCTCGATGTGGGCAAGATGGGCAACGTGGTGGTTGCCAACGGCGACCCGCTGGATGTGAAGACCGATGTGAAACACGTCTTCATTGATGGCCAGGAGATTCCGCTGGTCAACAAGCAAACCCAGTTGCGCGATCAATACTGGAAGTAAGCTTTCAACTCAGGGGCCGGAGCAGCGCTTCCGGCCCTCAGCTTTACTGACGAGTCAGTGGGGCCCAGCGCGGGGTGGAGCAGGCATTTCCGGGGTCCCCACCGCGCGCCGGTGTTGCGCGCTGTGGGGTGGATGTATGCCTGCGGTTCATTGGCAAGAAAATCCCGGCTTCCGCCGCTGAGGTTCTTGTGCGGTCGCACGTTCCAGCAATCATCACTCGCCAACCCGCTTCCGCTCGGCGTAACATTGAAAGGATGTCCTGCCGGTTCTTGCGGCTCTGATCCGGCTGAACGATGAATTTGAAAGGAGCGATTACATGGTTAAGACAGCACTTTTTGTCCGCCTGGAAGCCAAGTCCGGCAAAGAGCAGGAGGTTGCCGACTTTCTGAAGAGCGGCCTGCCTCTGGCAATACAGGAACCCGCCACCGTCTCATGGTTCGCGATCCGCCTTGGCCCATCCACTTTTGCCATCTTTGACGCTTTTCCCGACGAAGCGGGCCGCCAAGCGCACCTCAACGGTAGAATTGCCGCCGCGCTCATGGCCAAAGCCGGAGACCTGCTAGCGCATCCTCCGTCCATTGAAAAAGCAGACGTGCTTGCGGCGCTGACCGATCGCGCAGCCCAAAAAGCCGCATAACCTTTCTTGGCAGCATCGCGTCGATGTGAAACCTGATGACCGAACTGGGAAAAATTCTGTTGCTTCTTGGTGGTGTCATCGTTCTTATCGGCGCGGTGCTGCTGCTTGCCGGACGCTTCAACCTGCCTCTTGGGCGCCTACCGGGCGACATCACGGTGCGCGGCAAACACACCGTCTTCTACTTTCCCATCGTCACCTGTCTTTTGATCTCCGTCGTTCTTTCGCTGATTTTCTGGCTTATCGGCCGTGGGCAACGCTAACTGCGCGCTCTGCTAAACTCCATTCATGTCTTCTGGGGGCCAACTCGGTTTCACCTTTGAGCAGGCCCCCGGCCGCCGCATCTGGCGCGTCGCCGATCTGGTGAGCGCCGTCCGCACCACGGTCGAGCGCGGCTATACCGACGTCTGGGTGGAAGGCGAGATCTCGAACTTCCGTCCTTCCGAATCCGGTCATCTCTATTTCACCCTCAAAGATGGCGATGCCCAGCTGCGCATCGTGATGTTTCGCAGCCAGGCGCGGCTTTTGCGCTTTCGTCCCGAAAGCGGGATGCAGATCATCGCCCGCGGACGCATCACCATCTATGACGCGCGTGGCGAGCTGCAACTCTCTGCGGAATTTCTTGAGCCTGTCGGTGCCGGCGCGTTGCAGCTGGCCTTTGAGCAGCTCAAAGCCAGGCTCGCCCAGGAAGGCCTGTTCGATCCATCGCGACGCAAGCCCATACCACCGTTGCCGCGGCGCATCGGCATCGTCACTTCGCCGCGTGGCGCCGCCTTGCACGACATGCTCAACATCCTTGCCCGCCGGCATGAGAACGTCGGCATCCTGATTTATCCGGCGCAAGTCCAGGGCGAGACTGCTCCGTCTGAAGTCGCCACCGGCATCCGGTATTTCAATCGCGCCAAGAATGTGGATGTGATCATCGTCGCCCGTGGCGGCGGCTCCATTGAAGACCTGGCTGCCTTCAACGACGAGGGTCTTGCGCGGACGATTGCTGCTTCTGCGCTGCCGGTGATCTCTGCGGTCGGCCATGAAACCGATTTCAGCATCGCCGACTTTGTCGCCGACCTGCGCGCGCCCACGCCTTCCGCTGCGGCCGAACTGGTGATTGAATCCAAGCACCGCCTGGCCGAGCATCTCACGCATCTGCACCAGCGTCTGGACCGCGCTACTCGCTACCGTCTGCTCATGGCGCGCAACCAGCTACAGGAGCTGTCCCAGCACGGCGCGTTTGCCCGCATTCGCGATCTCATGCTGCAGCGCGCGCAGCGCCTGGACGATCTTGCCCACCGCCTGGCCGCCAACTATCGCACGTTGCTGCACGACTACCATCGCCGGCTCGACGTTGCCGCTGCCCGCGTGCGCCATTTTGATTTCCGGCGCTCCCTGGCCATCACGCGCGGCCAGCTGGATGCCGGAACCGAAGCTGCGGTGCGGGCGTTCCGCGCACGCCTCGCCGGCCATCGCTCACAACTGGAGCGTCTCACGGCCCAGCTCAATGCTCTGTCACCAGTCAAGATTCTGGATCGCGGTTATGCCCTGGTGTTTGATGCCAGCGGTGCGCTCGTAAAGGACTCCAGGCAGCTTGTGTCCGGGCAGCAAATTTCCGCGCGCGTAGCTCGAGGCAGCTTCACGGCGGAAATCAAGGATACAAAATCCGAGTAGATACCATTCAACAGGGCGGTATTCCGATGGTAATTTGCAAGCCATCAACAGTTGCTGAATACTAACGACTACAATGCGCAAACTTTTCGGTACCGACGGAATTCGTGGCGTGGCAGGTGAGTATCCGCTGGATCAAAAAACCGTGCACGCCGTGGGGCGCGCGCTCGGCCACCACCTGCCTGATGGTCCCAAACGCGTTATCCTCGGGCAGGACACCCGCGAATCGAGCGCGTGGATCGCCGACGCTCTGGCTTCAGGGCTGCGCGAGGACGGCGTGGAGACTGCGAGCGCCGGAGTGGTCCCTACGCCCGCGGTCGCTTACCTGGCGCATACACAGGGATTTTCTGCCGGGGTGGTCATCTCCGCTTCGCACAATCCCTGGCGCGATAACGGCATCAAGGTTTTCGGCGGCGATGGATATAAGCTGCCTGACGCGGTGGAACTTGAAATCGAAGAAGAGATTTTTTCCGTTCTCAGCGCGAACACGCCGGCGAATCAGAACGCACCAATGACCGCATCGCTTCCCGGCGATGCCCGCCTGCGCGCGGCTTATGTAAATTGGATGGCCCGCAGCATCCAGGGTGCTGAACGTTTGCGTATCGTGGTGGACTGCGCGAACGGCGCCGCCAGTACCGTGGCTCAGGAATTGTTCAGCCGGTCGGGCGCGAAGGCGGAATTTACGCATTCCAGTCCGACCGGGCGCAACATCAATGAGAATTGCGGCGCCCTCCATCCTGACGTTGTAGGCCGCGAGGTTGCTGCGCGCAAAGCCGATATGGGCATCTGTTTTGACGGCGATGCGGACCGCGCGCTTTTCACTGACAGCAATGGAAAAGTTGTAGATGGCGATGCCGTCATGCTCCTGCTGGCGCAGGAACTCAAGCGACGCGGTGAGTTGGCCAATAACACGGTCGTCGCCACCACCATGTCGAACATGGGACTTGAGATCGCGCTGCGTGAAGCAGGAATCAAGCTCCTGCGCGCTCCTGTCGGCGACAAGTACGTGCTGGAAGAGATGATCAAGTCCGGCGCCATTCTGGGAGGTGAACAGTCGGGGCACATCATTCTCTCACGCGAAGCCACCACGGGTGACGGTCTGCTCACCGCCATGCGCGTTCTGGGGATTGTTGCCGCCGGCTGCCGGCCGCTCGCGCAAATAGTCTCCGGTCTCAAGGTCTTTCCCCAGACCATCAAGAATGTTCGCGTGCGGGAGAAGCGTCCGCTGGACCAGATTCCCCAGGTAGTCGCCGCAATTCAGAATGCGGAGCGCGAGCTCAATGGCAATGGCCGCGTGAATGTGCGCTATTCCGGAACGGAGACACTGGCCCGCGTGATGGTGGAAGCGGAGTCGAAAGAAACAGTGCACCGTTTAGCCGATAGCATCGCCGCAGCGATTGAAAGTGTCCTGGGAACGGGCACGCCTGCAGGACACTAATCGTATGCGATTGCGTAAACTGCCAGCGCTCGGCATAGCCGGCCTGCTCGTTGTGGCCCTCATGCTCTTTTTGCGGGACACAAGCTGGGATCGCGGCGTGGGTTACGTCATGGGTGCGCTGCCATATCTCTTGTTCATCATTGCCCTGCCGCTTATCCTCTATGTCCTGTTGCGGTTTGCCTACCGGATGTTCGCTCGACCCTATCTGAGGTTCCTGAGAATGCGGCGCTATCTTAATAACAAAGAGCTGCACGAGGCTGCGAGGCGAGGCCGGTAAGAAAGTCATTCCACATCGCGCCAGTTCGGTCCCACGCCGATCTCGACCACCAGCGGCACCAGCAGCGTGTGGACCTTTTCCATCTTCTCCTGCACCAACTCGCGCATGGTTTCGATCTCCGGCTCCGGCACCTCAAACAGCAGCTCATCGTGCACCTGCAACAGCATGCGAGATTTCAGCCTGCGCTTCCGCACTTCTTCGTCAAGGCGGATCATTGCCAGCTTGATCAGGTCGGCCGCCGTGCCTTGCAGCGGCGTGTTGACCGCCGTCCGCTCGGCAAAGCCGCGCATGTTGGCATTCTTGCTGTTGATGTCGGGGATGGGACGCGAGCGGCCGAAGAGTGTCTTCACGCTCTGCTCACGCCGCGTCTCTTCCAGCACGCGGTCAATGAATTTCCTTACGCCAACATACTTCTCAAAATACGCGTCGATAAACCTCTTCGCTTCCCGCTGTTCGATTCCCAGCTGCTGTGACAGCCCGAAAGGCGAGAGCCCGTAGACAATGCCGAAGTTCACCGCCTTGGCGCGGCGGCGGTGCTCGGCGTCAATCATCAGTGGCGGAACGCCAAAGACCTGCGACGCGGTGAGAGCGTGAATGTCATCGCCGCGGCGGAAGGCCTCAACCAGCAGCGGATCTTCAGAGAAATGAGCCAGCAGCCGCAGCTCGATCTGCGAATAGTCCGCCGAGAGCAACACGTGGCCGGCTTCAGCGATGAACGCCGCGCGAATCTCGCGCCCCAGCTCCGTGCGGATAGGAATGTTCTGCAGGTTTGGATTGGTGGAAGAAAGCCGTCCTGTCGTTGTGCCGGTCTGGTTGAAGGTGGTATGCACCCGCTGCGTTCCGGGGTCGATCAGCACCGGGAGCGCATCCACGTAAGTGCTCTTGAGCTTGGAGAGCTGCCGGTAATCCAGCACCAGCTTCGGCACTTCGTGTGATTCGGAGAGCTCTTCCAGCACATCCACGGCGGTCGAAATCGTTTTCCCTTTGCCATATTTAACCGGTTTGGGCAAATTGAGCTGATTGAAGAGCACGTCACCCAACTGCTTGGGTGAATTGATGTTGAACTTCGTTCCTGCCTTCTCGTGAATCTCGCGCGCCTTGTCGTTGCATTGCCGTTCCAGGTCGATGGAGAGCGTACCCAGCATCCCGTGATCAATCTTCACCCCAGCGTGCTCCATGCGCGCGAGCACTGGAACCAGTGGCAGATCGATTTCTTCATAGAGCGGCAACTGTCCGGCGCTCTCTACTTCTTTGCGCAGGGTTGGCGTAATTCGGCCAGTCACGTCCGCCGCCTCAGCCATGGAAGCGGAGAGCTTCAGGTTGAAACTGCGCACCGCAATCTCCGCCAGCGAGTGCTTGGCGTAGGTCGGGTTGATGATGTAGGAGTAGAGCATCGGCTCGTCGCCGACGCCGGCCAGTTCAACCCCGTGCGGCGCCAGTTGACGCAGAGCGTACTTGTAATCGTGGATTGTCTTGGGAATCCTGGGATCGCTGAGCAGACGCTTCAGCTCGATTGAGATTTCATCGCCGTCAAGCACCGCGCTGAAAGCCTTGCCGGGCTCAGTCGAGATCGCCATCTTGAGCGGCGCTCCACCCGGCTCCGCTGGCTGCTGGGCATCGAAGAGCAACCCGCCGGTTTCCGGAGCAGCCTCTTCGTCCTCGGCTTCTTCTTCCGGTTTGGCGATCGCCGTAAACTCGAAAGCGATGGCCAGCGGCGCTTTGGCTTTGCCCAGCTCTTTAACTTCGGCTACGTTCCTGAGCTCGCGGTAATCCGTTTCCTTGATCTCGACCTCAGGCACCAGTTCTTTGAGCAGCGTCGTGAATTCCAGCTCGCTGAAGAGGCTGCGCAGAGCGTCTGCGTCCGGCTGGCCGGCCACCATCTTGTCCAGGTCCAGCTCGATCTCAACATTCTGGTCGATGGTAACCAGCTGCTTGCTCCACAGAATAGTGTCTTTGTTGTTGAGGAGTGATTCGCGATAGGTCTTGCGCTCGACCTCGGCGGCATGGTCCAGCGCACTGTCCAGGTTGCCGAAACGCTTGATGATCTCGACCGACCCTTTATCGCCAATGCCGGGAGCGCCAGGAATGTTGTCGATGGAATCGCCGCGCAGGGCCATCACGTCGATCACTTGCTCCGGACGCACGCCGAGAATCTCCTCGACTTTGGCCGCATCGCAAATCAAATTGTCTTTCGGCGGGTTGAGCACACAAACTTTGTCGTTCACCAGCTGCAGCATGTCCTTGTCACTGGAGACGACGAAAACCTCGTACGACTGCGTCGCTGCTTTACGCGCCAGCGTGCCAATTACATCGTCCGCTTCAAAACCCTTCTGTTCCAGGATCGGAATGCGGTAAGCCTCCAGCGCGCGCCGTATGTACGGCACTTGCTGCACCAGGTCGGGAGGCATTTCCTTGCGCTGAGCCTTATAACCCTGATACTCAACTTCCTTGAATGTCTGGGTCTTGATATCGAATTTGCGGACTGAGGTTACTGTCCTGGCCTGCTCGTCGCGAAAGGTTGGGCCGGCTACGTCAAACACAGCCGCCAGGTATTCCGGGTTGAAGTCCGCTCGCAGCTTGCGCAGCATGTTCACAAAAACGTAGGTGGCTGCGGTAGGCACGCCCTTCTTGGTGGACATGGGACGTTGCCGCGACATGGCGTGATAGGCGCGGAAAATGAAGGACATCGAGTCCATGAGAAAGACGCGGCCCTTCTGTGCGGGTTTGGGATTGGTAGCCAAAACTAAATTCTATCCTCTTACGAAATGCACCTAAATTCCTTGTTTGCCCGATCTCGGTGATGACGCGCGATGTCGGCGATCAGCACGCTTCGCGTGCCCACCCCATCCCGTCCATCCCCGAAAAATAAGCACTTACACGATCTATCCCCGGCGATACCCTGTCATTCCCGCCTCCAAACGCCAGGCTGGGTGTTCCTTGCCTGACCTCCAGACGCATCTTGTATATGCTATTAAACCAATGAAAATAAACGATTTAACATAGCATAACCTGGTGTTGAAGTCAATGATCTTCACGCGAAAATCAGGCAAACATCGCCGCACAAATCCAGCCGTCAATACCTTCGGTTGCAGGCCTTGGCTCAACCCCACATCTTGCCGCCTTTCAATTTCGGCGATTTTTGGCAATCTTGGCAATTCTGGCAATGTCTCGATCCGTTGCATCCGTGTTCATCCGTGGTAAGGTTTTTGGATGGATGCCCACGATTCCGTCAACGCGATGGTTGGCGCCTACGCCAACCAGGCAGTTGTTATCGCGCGGGAGTTCAAAGCCACGCTGGACTACAGCGAGAATTCACTGATGGAACTGGAGACCATCGTGGGCCAGCTTGCCCTGGACCTGCCGCCCAATGGCGCTCCCGGCGACGAGCTCACCGAGATGTGCAAGCTCTGGGGCAGCTATTTGGGCGAGGTGGTGCGCCGGCGCTTCGGTGGCGACTGGACGATTGAGACGTATCCGGGAAAACAGTTTGCCACGCTCACCTTGAATGTCGCCGGCACGAAACTGTTTCCATCGATGAAAGTGCATCGCCGTCTTACCGCAGGCGAAGCCGACAACCTGTGGTCGTTTTATAAGATGGTCAAAGCGAAGCTGGAAGCCATGCCGGGCGGGAAAGTCCAATAATCTTCACGGAGACACAGAAGCACGGAGAGAAGCAATGGGCCGCAGACTTACGCTGATGACTACGGATCGAAGTAATAAATCTGATTCGAAAATCAGCGTTCATCCGCGCAAATCAGCGGCGCATTCCCGTTTCCTCTGCGTCTCCGTGCCTCCGTGGTGAGTCAGCCTTGAAACTTCGCTTTCCTCTTTTCCAGAAAAGCCCTGATCCCTTCTTTTCCGTCGGCGGTTCCACCGGCTTCTGCGATCGCGCGGCTCTCCCATTCCATCTGCGTTTCCAGCGACTCGTTCCATCCGTTGTGGAGCAGACGTTTGGCTGCGCCAAATGCGCCGGTCGGTCCCTGGGCCAGGGTTTGGGCCAACTCCTCTGCACGGGCGGCTAATTTTTCAGCGGCAACGACCTCTGTGACCAGGCCCCATTCGCAGGCTTCGCGCGCGGAAAGGCGGCGATTGGTTAGAGTAAGCTCCATCGCGCGTTTGATTCCGGCCAATCGCGGCAGGAAATAAGTTGAACCGCCGTCAGGCGCCATGCCGATTTTGGTATAAGCCATCAGGAAGGTGGCGGAATCGGCTGCCACCACCAGATCGCAGGAGATGGCGAGGCTCAATCCTCCCCCGGCCGCCGCACCTTGCACGGCAGCGATCACCGGAGCGTCCAGCCGCGCAAACCGTGAGACCGCCAGGTGGAGGTACGAGGTGATCTCACGCAGATAGCTCTGGAGATCGGCCTGCACATGAAACAACTTCACGTCGCCGCCCATCGAGAAGTTGTTGCCGGCTCCGCGCAGGAGCACGGCACGCACGCTTCTGTCGCGCTCGCACTCCAGCGCCACGGCCATCAGTTCCTTGGCCATCCCCAGGTCCAGAGAGTTGCCGGCGTGAGGCCGGTTCAGCGTGACATGGCCCACGTTGTCACGAACTTCAAACAGCACTGGCTCTTCGCTTGACATGCGAACTCCAATTCACAATGATTCGCGTTATTAGAGGCCCGTGTTTCCGTGCTGGATTCTATTTCTCCAGCCACTTCGCCGGAGGCAATTGTTCTTTCAGCTGTACGCCGCTGCCCTGATGCAACATCATCTGAGCGGTCAAATCTACAATCCTGCTTGCTGCCGCATCAGCAGAAACACCTCGCGCGTGGATATTTGAAATGAGGTTGCGCTGCGAATCGTTGTGGCCCGCGTCCGGCCGAAAGGCCATGTAAGCGGAAAGGCTCTCCGCCGTCGCCAGGCCGGGGCGCTCGCCGATCAGCAACACCACAACTTTCGGACGCAGCAACTCTCCCACCGCGTTCATTACCCCTACCCGGCAGTATCGAACAGCAAACGTCTGTCCCAGAGTCCAGCCTCTGGCCTGCGCCGTTTCCACGATCAGCGGGAGCAACTTTGGGACCTGCGCTCGCACCGCCGTGACCGAGAGCCCGTCGCCGATGACGATCTGCAGATCGATTTGTTTCGGGCAGCGCTGCAGCGCCGCGCTGCGTCCTGCTTCATTCAACTGTCTACCCAGATCTGGCCGAAGCAGGTATTCATCTTTGGTCGCTGCCATGGTCGAGACCGCAAACAGCTTCCACCTCTGGACAAATTCCGGTCCCAGATCGCGCTCCAGGTCAAACTCGGTTCGGACGGCGTCGCGCGCGGCGGCGTGAGCTTCTCGCAGCTCGAGCTGCGTTGCGGTCCGATAGCCGGCGCCCGCGCGATCAACCAACACTCGCGCCGGGGTGCGTGCGCGAATCCTCTCGATGATCGCCGGCCATTGTCCGTCGCTGAATTCGTCTTGACTCATGACTGTTCTTCAGGCACTCGAAGCCTCTAACGATACTCGTCCTGGTCGTCTAATATTTCAGCTCTCAGGATACAATCAACCCGCAATGCGCTCTCTCTTTCAGGATTTCCGCTACGCCCTTCGCCGGCTGGGCAAGACGCCGGGCTTCACCGTGACCGCCGTATTAACACTGGCCTTGGGTATTGGCGCCAACACGGCGATCTTTACCGTGATTGACGCCGTCCTGCTGCGGCCGCTGCCGTACCGCGATCCCGGGCGGCTGGTGCTGCTTAACGAGCAGACGCCGCGTTTTCCGATACTTTCCGTCTCGTATCAGAACCTGGTTGACTGGCGCGAGCAGAGCCATGTTTTTACCGGCGTGGGCGCGGTTCGAAACCTGGGCATGAGCCTGACCGGAGGCGAGAGCCGGAACGGCTGAAAGCACAGATGCTCAATGCCAATGTCTTTGACCTTCTGGGGCCCGCGATTCGTAAGCGAATCGCTCGACGCTGATACCGGCAGTGGGTCAGTTTCTTCAAACTGACCCACAACCGGCGCAATTTCGTCCCTTGCCTTGCGGGCGTCGATGGGTGTCCAATTAGGTGTCAAAGCAAAAGAGGTTGAGCAAGGAGGGTCCGCCATGAACCGCAGGGAATTCCTGAGAGACGCCTCGACCACCGTGGGAGCAGCGCTGCTGGCCCCGGGAATACTGAAAGCATCCGTGCTCAATTCCGCGCCTTCGGTTGCACACGTGGCCTTCGTCAAGACCACCGACCGCGCCACCGGAGTCAAGCGAGCGATTGACCTCCTTGGTCTGGAGAAATTCCGCGGCAAAGACCTCTTCATCAAGCCGAATTTCAACAGCTCCGATCCCACGCCCGGCTCAACCCATGAAGACACGCTGGTCACGCTGCTGCGCCAGCTTAAAGCCATGGGCGCCGGCCCGCTCACGGTGGGCGACCGCAGCGGCATGGGCAACACGCGCGAGGTTATGACCCAAAAGAGCGCATTTCAGATGGGCAAAGAGCTGGATGCCAAGGTCATAGTGTTCGACGAACTCGGCGCAGACGATTGGGAGCTGATCAAGCAATCAGATATGCATTGGGAGCAGGGGTTTGCGTTGCCGCGTCCGGTGCGCAACGCCGGCGGAGTGGTAACCACATGTTGCCTCAAAACGCACCGTTATGGCGGACATTTTACCCTGTCGCTCAAAAACTCGGTGGGTTTTGCGGCCAAGTACGTGCCCGGCAATTCCTATAACTTCATGCGTGAGCTGCATTCTTCTCCCGACCAGCGCCGTATGATCGCCGAGATCAATACCGCCTACAAGCCTGAGCTGGTTGTACTCGACGGTATTCAGGCGTTTACAAACGGCGGTCCTGATCAGGGCAAGATGGTGCAGTCCAACGTAATTCTCGCGGGAACGGACCGCGTTGCTATTGATGCCGTGGGTGTTGCTCTGCTCCGCCACTTCGGGACCACACCAGAAGTGAGCCAGGGCGCGATCTTTGATCAGGAGCAGATTGCCCGCGCCGTGCAGCTGAAGATCGGGGTGAGCAGTCCGAAGCAGATCGAGCTGGTGACCGGCGACAAGGAAAGCGCCGAGTACGCGAAGCAGATTCGCATGGTGCTCGATGGCGGCCAGGCCTAGCCTTTGGTTTCTGTCGTTCGCTCCAAACCGCTGTAACAAGTTGTATGAGCTTGGGGCCTCCCGCCGTGAGCACCGGGCTCGCCGCGTGGTCGGGCTCGCCCTCATTTCTTACGTCGTCAGCCCTAGTCGGCGCACTTGATCATCAGCTTGCCGAAATTCTCTCCGCTGAAGAGTTTCAGCAGCGTTTCCGGAAACGTCTGCAAGCCTTCGACGATGTCTTCTCTCGTCTTAAGTTTTCCCTGGGCGCGCCAGGTGGCCAGCTCGCGAATGCCTTCGCCGTAGCGCGCAGCATAGTTAAATACGATGAATCCTTCCATTCGCGCGCTATTCACCAGCAGAGAGAGATAGTTGGCCGGGCCCTTGATACTGGAAGTGCTGTTGTATTGTGAGATCGCGCCGCAGAGCACCACGCGCGCCTGGCGCGCCAGCAGAGCCAGCGCGGCATCCAGGATCTCGCCGCCGACGTTGTCAAAATAAATGTTGATTCCCTTCGGGCAGTGCCGCCGCAGCGACTCCATCACATTCTCTGACTTGTAGTCGATGCAGGCGTCAAAGCCGAGTTCGCGCACGGCGTAGTCGCATTTGTCCGGTCCGCCCGCGATACCGACGGCGCGGCAGCCTTTGATCTTCGCAATTTGTCCCACGACCATGCCGGTTGCGCCGGCGGCGCCGGAAACTACTACGGTGTCACCCGCCACGGGCTTGCCGATCTCGAGCAATCCGAAATACGCGGTCAGGCCGGTGATTCCCAGTGCACCCAGATACACCGGCAGCGGCGCCAGGTTAGGATCGATCTTGTTGATGCCGGTTCCGTCTGTGGTCGCGTATTCCTGCATGCCCAGTACGCCGAAGACGTGCTCGCCGGTTTTGAAGTTGGGATTCTGGGAAGCCACCACGCGGCCTACGGCGCCCGCGCGCATCACGTCGCCGATCTTCACCGGTTCAATATAGGAGCGGCCTTCATTCATCCAGCCGCGCATTGCCGGGTCGAGCGAAATGTATTGATTCTTGACGACGAATTGCCCGGGGCCGGGATCACGCACCGGCTCTTCCGTGTAATTCCAGTCACTGCGTTTAGGCAAGCCCGAGGGCCGGGCGGCAAGGCGAAATTGGTGATTGATCAAGTTCATGGCACAAGAATTGTAAATTCAACGAATTGAAATTTGAAATCTCAACCCTTGGCGCCGATCAGCGCTTGCAGTCCGGCGGCAAGCTCTTTGCGTGCTCCCGCGCCGATTGCAGCCGGCTCGTTGGCTCTAAATATTCCCATTTGTTGCAGCCACGACAGGAATTCCGGCGCCGGGCGCAGGTTGAACAGGCGCCGCATGGCTAGCGCATCGTGAAAGCTGGTGGATTGGTAGTTGAGCATCACATCGTCGGCGCAGGGCACGCCCATAAAGTAATTGCAGCCGGCCGCAGTCAGCAGCATGAGCAGGTTGTCAGCCGAGTTCTGATCAGCCGCCGCGTGGTTGGTATAGCAGACGTCGCAACCCATGGGGAGACCCAGCAGTTTGCCCATAAAATGGTCTTCCAGGCCGGCCCGGATGATCTGACGCTCGTCATAGAGATATTCCGGGCCGATGAATCCAACCACACTGTTCACCAGGAACGGTTCGAACACCCGCGCCACGCCGTAGGCACGGGCCTCCAGTGTAAGTTGGTCGACGCCGTGATGCGCGTCTGCAGAGAGCGCGCTGCCCTGGCCGGTCTCAAAATACATCACATTTGGGACAGGGAGCCCGCTCACCACGGAGGCACGGAGACACGGGGGATTTTCCGATTCGTTTTCTTTACCGTACTGAACTTCTCTGTTGTTGAACGCGAGCTTCTCATGAGCCTTGCTGGACGATGCGGCTGGATCATTTCCTTGCTGCCAGTCGGTTGCAGACGGCAGTCCAGCTTCGCCTTTCTCCGTGTCTCCGTGCCTCCGTGGTGAGATCCGTTCCTTATGGTGTTCTAGCACCCGCTCGCGTCCTTCGCGCAACATGCTCAACGTGATGCCGAAGCTTTCATTTGCTTTTTGCGTTCCCGCCACAGATTGAAACAGCAGGTCCACCGGCGCGCCGCGGTCCAACGCAGCGAGTTGCGTGGAGATATGCGCGAGGCAGCACGCCTGGGTAGGAATGTTGTAGGCATCAATCAGCCGCTGCAGCGCATGCAAAATGGCGCTCACGGTTTCCACCGAGTCCGTCGCCGGGTTCACGCCGATCACTGCATCGCCGCAGCCATAGAGCAGGCCATCCAGTGCGGCCAGCAGAATTCCGGCCACGTCATCCGCCGGATGGTTAGGCTGCAGCCGGACGCCCAGGACGCCATGCTCGCCCATGGTGTTACGGCAATGCGTGACCACGCGCACTTTGGCGGCGGCCAGCACCAGGTCTTTGTTGCTCATCAGCTTGGCCACGGCCGCGGCGATCTCCGGCGTGATCGCCCAGCGCAATCGCTTCAGGTCGGGCTCACTCGTCTCATCGCGCAGGATGTACTCGCGGAACTCGCCCGCAGTCATGCTGCTGATGGTTTTGAACTCGCTCCGGTCGTGGGTTTCCAGGATCAGCCGGCTGACGTCGTCATCTTCCGGAGGGATAGGCGGCTTCTCGACGATCTCCTGCAGTGTGACGTCGGCCAGCGCGTGCTTGGCGGCAACGCGTTCCTGCTCCGATCGCGCAGCCAGCCCGGCAAGCTGATCGCCGGATTTTTCTTCATTGGCCTTGGCGAAGAGTTCGCGCAGATCATGGAAACGAAATCGCTCGTGCATCAGAGCTATTTCACCGCAAAGGACGCAAAGAACGCAAAGGGAATCAGAGATTGGTTGTCGCCAACCAACCTGCTCTCGTCCATCTCTTGCCTGGCCAATGGCCAGTTGCCATTTGCTAATTGCTTCTTATGCCGTCTTCGCCTCAGCCGCTTTGCGGGCTTCAGCGGAGTCGTAACTCTCGCCGTAGATCGAAGGAACTTTCCCGCCCATGGGCCGGAGATAAGTTGAGAGCTGCCCGCGATGGTGGACCGAGTGGTGCAGATAAGTTTGGAAGAACGCGACTGCCGGCAGTTGGAACATGCCGCGGAAATCCATCATCTTCGCAAGTTGTGCTCCGGACATCGATTTCAGGCGGTCATGCACTTCCTGAAACATCTCGCCATACCAGCGGGCGATGTCCGCCGAGTTTCGCACTGTTTCCGGCCGCGGAATAGGAGAAAAGTTAAATTCTCCATCAGCAATCCCATTGAGAAAGCGTTTCTCTGAAGCTGCAATGTGCCACGCCAGTTCGAGAGCAGTTTTCGAAAACGGATCAGGACGATAGTCGCCCTTATCTGCCGGGATGGCTTCAATCACCTTTCTGGTGACAGGTTGTTCGCGTTCGACTGCCGGGAGAAAAACCGCATGCAGGAGGAAAGTTCCATGATCGGGCTGGAGAGGCTGGGTCATCGTGGCACCTTGGGGGGGAAGGTTTCCCAGGCCAGTATACAAAAGCTGCCGGCATCAGATGGGCGGTAAGGTGGCATCATTTCGAGATGTGTTCTAATTCCCCCGATGGAGGCTACCATGCGGAAACTCTTTGCAATCAGATTGCTTTTGGGGCTCGCAATTCTTCTCGCCGCGTCTCACGCTGGCGCGCAGGACAAGACCGCCGAACTCAAGAAGGCCGACCAAGGCTGGAACCAGGCGACGCAGGCGAAGAACCTGGACCAGTTCATGAGCTTTCTTGCAGATGACGCTTCCATGTGTGATCTATCCGGCAAGTGGATGCACGGCAAAGATACGATTAAGGCGGATTGGACCCAGGCGTTCGCCGATCCTACGTTCAAACTCACGTGGTCGGTTGAGTCCGCCGAGGTCTCCAAGAGCGGCGATCTCGGCTACACGCGCGGATCCTTCTCCGGCAGCCAGGGCAACCAGCCATTCTCCGGCAGTTACGCCACCGTCTGGAAGAGAGACACAGCCGGCAAATGGAAGGTGGCAGTGGATATCGCCAGCGCAGCGCCCCAGAAGTAGCTCGAAATCCAAGCTGATCGCTATCTAGAGCAGAATCTCCATTCCTTCGGACGCAGCGCGCACTTTGGGATAGTATTCGCGGGCCTGGGTGACCACGGAGTCAATGCAGGCGTCAGAGTGGTCAGGATCGTGATGGAAGAGAATCAGCTCCTTGGCGCCGCTCTCCATGACCACGTTCACGGCTTCACGCCAGTGGCTGTGTCCCCAACCCTGCTTCCGTGCCGCATATTCCTCCGGCAGATATTGCGCGTCATAGATCAGGACATCAGCGCCCTCGGCGAGCTTGCGCAGGTTTTTGTCAAACACCGGATCGCCGGGTTCGTTGTCGGTGGCGTAGACCAGGACTTGATCCCGGGTCTCAAGCCGGAAGCCGAGGCAGCCCTGGGGATGGTTGAGCCACATCGATTGCACAGACGCGTGGTCAAATTCAATGCGGCCTTCATCGATATTAAAAAACTGCCGGTGCGCCGCCATCTCATTCATGTTCACCGGGAAATAGGGCGCTGACATCTGCTCTTCAATGGCCCGCTGCAATCCCCGCGTCCGGCTGGATGAGTGGAAGATGAAAGAACTGTCTTTGCTTTCGTAGAGCGGGGTGAAAAACGGAATTCCCTGAATATGATCCCAGTGAAAATGGGAAAGAAAGATATGCGCGCAGATCGGATTGCCGTTATTTTGCTCAGCCAGCTGCTTGCCCAGATTGCGAAAGCCTGTTCCGCAATCAAAGACGAAGAGACTCCCGTTGACGCGCACCTCGACGCACGAGGTATTGCCGCCATAACGCAGATTTTCTGACTGAGGGGTCGGCGTCGAGCCGCGGACGCCCCAGAATCTGACAAGCATTCGCATTCACCTATGGCATCCACGCCACGCGCGCGACGCCGTGTGAGTCTGTTTCCCGCAAGATCAAGGGGGTTATAAACAAGCTTGTGGGAAGTGCTGGTTCCTCTTGTACTTGCAGAGAGTATAGTGCAATTTTGGCACTTAAAACCAGACCTTCCAGTCGAACCCCCTAATCGAATGTGTAGTTTTGGTGAATATCTGGTACGTGTACGTTCGTTCCTCCGGCGGCCCCGAAAGCTAAGAATCAATTAAGATAAAGACCCCATGCAATTCCCTGATTACAAGGAATTTTCGCGGTTGGCAAGCCAGGCAACGCTGGTTCCTGTAGCCAAAACGGTCGCGGCCGATCTACGCACCCCGGTGACGGCCTTTCTGAGCGTTGCCGCCAATGAACCGCGCGCGTTTCTGCTTGAATCGGTCGAGGGCGGAGAGAAGATCGGCCGATACACGTTTCTGGGTGCGCGCCCTTATATGGTCTTGCGAGCCCGGGGCCGGCAGATCTCTCTGGAGCGTGAGGGCAAGAAGCGGCATATGGAAGGCAGTGCCTTTCAGGTGCTGGACGGTTTGCTGCGTGAACATACGCCCGCTCACGTTCCCGGATTGCCGCCCTTCACCGCGGGCGCGGTCGGGTTCTTCTCCCATGATGCCGTTCGCCAGCTTGAGAACCTGCCTGTCCTGGCCAAAGACGACCTGAACGCTCCGGATTGCACCCTGATGTTCTTTGACCGCCTGCTGGCGTTTGATCATGTGCGCCACGAAATCTTTATCATCGCGACAGCAGACGTGCGCCGGCAGTCACCGCGCAAAGCTTACGACAAGGCCGTGCGCGACATTGCGAGAATCGAAAGACAGTTGTCGGTGCCTCTACCCCGGAAGTATCTGCAAACGTCCAAGGCACTGAGAGGCAAGCTGAGGGTGAGCGCTTCAGTCAGCAAGAAACACTTTTTAAGCACCGTGGAGAAGATCAAGGAATACATCATGGCGGGCGATGTGTTCCAGGCTGTGCCTTCGCTGCGATTGGAGCTGGAGCCCGGAGTTTCTCCCATCAACGCGTACCGCGCCCTGCGACGGGTGAATCCCTCACCGTACATGTATTTTCTCCGCATGGATGACCTGACGATTCTCGGTTCATCGCCGGAAATGCTTGTGCGCGTAACCGGACGGAAGCTCGAATACCGGCCCATTGCCGGCACGCGCAAGCGCGGTAGGGATGAAGCAGAGGATTTGCGCCTGGAGCAGGAATTGATGCGCGATGAAAAAGAGCGCGCTGAGCACGTGATGCTGGTGGATCTGGGCCGCAATGATGTTGGCCGTGTGAGCGACTTCGGCTCAGTCAAAGTCCGCGACCTGATGTTTGTGGAACGATACTCACACGTGATGCACCTGGTCTCAGCCGTGGAAGGAACTTTGCGCCGGGACCTGAGCCCGGTGGACGCTTTCGCCGCATGCTTCCCCGCGGGTACGCTCACGGGAGCGCCCAAGGTGCGCGCCATGGAGATCATTGAAGAGGTCGAACCGGTGCGCCGTGGTATTTATGGCGGGTCTGTTCTGTATGCCGACTTCGCCGGCAATCTTGATTCCTGCATTGCCATACGCACCATGCTGGTGAAAGGGAAGAAGGCCTATGTACAGGCAGGCGCCGGTATCGTGGCCGACTCGGTTCCGGAGAACGAGTATCAGGAGTGCCTGAACAAGACGCAAGCGCTGGTAAGGGCGGTGGAGCTGGCGCGATCAGGGGAATAAAGTATTCACGCTGGTACACAACTGATCGCAGGTCACACGTGACGGTTAACCGATACTTCCATTACCCGCGACCAGCCAGCGATCATCTGGGCTGTGGGCGCAAAAGGGCTGGTCATGCGCGGAGATTAGCTCCCGACGCTGGCGCACCGCAACCTGCCGGCGTTAATCTTTCTTGCTATCCGGGTTTCGGTCTTCGAGGTAAACCAGAGCGATTCTGGTCTTGCCATCCCGTGGCTCTATACCCACGATGCGCTGTTTCTTCCGGGTACCGGCTTTGAGCGTAAAGCCACCGTCAGCAGGCTGATCGGACTCGCAGGAAGCTGCATCCGCCTGGGCGGAAACCTTCTCTTGCGCCATCTTTCCGCAATCAAGAACCTCACCATATTTGGCTAGCGCCTTGCGATAGAAGGCAGCTACCTTTTCCGGGGAATCCTTGGAGTCAAGTTTGACCAGGATCAGTTTGAAGCCCGCGGAAGGTCCCCACAGACCCATCTGCAATGCGGAACTGTCGTCGGATGAGTCTGTTGCGCGCTTAGCCCCCGGATACGCAGGAAGGCCTACGTTGTCCGGTGTGGCGTTATCACTCAATAGGAAGCCGGCGCTGTGATCCCCGTGGGAATCGGTTTTGCTGTTTTGCCCTGCCAGGGGCAGAGACACGGCCATCAAGGCAACGGTCCCCAGGAATGCGGTCAACAAAACCCACCGGCCAAAGCCTTTTTGTGCAAAGTTCATTTGCGACCTCCAAGCAGGAATACGCTCGACAGCGTAAGAAGAATGCACAAAACTGAAAGCCCTCAGATTGCTTTCACAACCTGAGGGCCGCAAGTGATATCGGACCTGTAAGTTGAGGCGCTTTGCAGGCGTAAGCGAAGCGGGAGCCTGCAGCCGAAATCCCGAGCGCAG
>Ga0126381_100000107_pt1 | contig 94276 bp, 79 predicted proteins | sample PanSoiMetPlot_28_FD_96465 | JGI IMG/M metagenome (GOLD analysis project Ga0126381, IMG submission 96465) | Tropical forest soil microbial communities from Panama - MetaG Plot_28 | ecosystem: Environmental > Terrestrial > Soil > Tropical forest > Bulk soil | place: Panama | collected 2016-02-17 | reverse complement strand
CTTCTGGGAGATCTGCGAAGAGCGCTATCAGCGGCGCTCGACGATCCTGACCTCGCAGCTTCCCATCACCAGATGGCATGAGCAGATCGGCGATCCGACGCTGGCCGACGGCATCCTCGACCGCCTCGTTCACAACGCGCATCGTATCGAGATGAAGGGCGACTCGATGCGCAAGCGGGCGAAACCGTAGCGCAAAATGCGCGCTCCGGGGCTGCTTCGCGCTGAGGCGGGGCAAAGGACTGCGTCCCTTTCCCCGCACCCCTTTCCTGCTATGGCGCCAGCCTCCGCTGCGCTCCGGACGTGGAATATCTTGACGAAGCCGAACACTTACTGCACAATCGAAAGGCCAGCGTCGCTTCGCTCCGATCGGTGTTCGGAATCATCCCGGAATGCCGTTCGGCTTCCCTTCGGAATGGCGTTCACCTTCAGCGGAATCCGCAGTCAGAGCGCCAACGACTCCTCTAGATGCGCTCGGGCGATTCGGTACAAAGCCTGGTCGACGCGGGTCATGTCGCTGATAGTGAACAGTGTCTTAGGGTTAAGATCGCGTTCGTGGATCCGTTGACCAGAAGCTACGTTGTGCCGCTCGGTGAACTCCACAGGCGCTTTTCCGAGAAGTGCGGCTATCCGTCGCGCGGATTCCGGCAAACGCTCGGTGATCCCAACGACTTCGAATTGGACCAGATTTGCGCGAGCCGTTTGAAAAAGTGTCTCATCATCAAGGAGGTCCGAACTCGCTTGTTCGAGCAGATCTTGCAACCGATATGCCCGGAGCTCGTCTTCAGTCAGCAGACAGGCGAGTTCGCGGGGATTCAGACCAAAATCGACGAGATAGCGGGCCTGATAATTTTCCACCATGTGTCGGGTCTCTCGATGAGTGCAGAATTCATGCAGAGTTAACGAGCGCGCTAAATCGTGGTGCGGATGATGGCCGTGTGTTCGGACGTGCATGTAGTGCGACAAGGTCCGCGTGATGGGATCTCGGAGGATTACAAACTTTCTTGTGCGCTTCATCAAGAATCGGTCCAGAGAAAGGTGTAGATGCCCGCTGTACAGGCTCCGCATGTCCAATGTCCCCCGTCGCTCTTCCAGAATGACGCTATCCCACAGAAGCGTGCGAACCTCTCTGCCATGCAGTCGTTCCAAAAGCCGATTAAGCGAAGTTCCGGCCGTTTTTGGAATATGAAGGAAGTAATAGATAGGCTCGCGCGGCTCGGAATATTGTTTAGGATGGCCTTGCGCTTGATCACGAAGCCGATCACGAACAGACGTAATATTTGCTTTGGATCTCCAGCCGTCCAAAATTCCTGGACACCGGGCGGAATTACGTCTGGATCAACAGTGACCTGTACCTTGACATCGGCAAACACGCCTGAGACATCGAACCAGCGAATTCCCTCCTGCACCAGCGTTATTCGCAAGGTGAACAGACCCGGTCGCTGTGGAGCAATGGCGAGCAACTGATACTCTTGCCCAAGATCCTGCCGTAGCGGACCCGCCAGACCAGTCCGTTCCCCGTCAAACACGACTACAGATCCATCCAGATTCAGCCAGTGATAACTCAACATCACAGGAAATGGTGGGTCACTTCGCAAATCTATGTGTGGCGAGTAAACGCGGACGCGCACCTGGAATCGCTCCGAAGGTCCTACGCAACCAAGCGTATCAACGACTTCAATGCGAACGCCGCGTTCCGCTCCAACGGGCAAACGCTGCATAGATATACAGCCTGCCAAATCCGCCGGAGAGTTTTCCGCTAAAGCGGCAACCGCGTAAAGATCTGTTGCAGTTCGAATTTCAGACACCCGAAATCGACGAAGGAGGTTGTCAGACGCATTCGCTCCATCAGAGAACCAGAGCCGAACATAAGGAAAATGTTGGCGCAACTGCCGATTGAGAACCCTCGGCGATTGCTCATTAATATGCATTAACAATTCAAAACGCGACCTAGGTTCCGGCGATAGAAACGCGCCGACAGCTTGGGCAGCCTTCAGTCGCCGGGGGTAGTCGTATTGGTAGAACCATTTATTCGGAAATGTATAAATAACAAAACGGCCATGCGGCGTGAGGGCTTCGGCGATACGGGCATACAACCTATCCAATTCCCCGGACTCCATGTGTTCAATTACGTCCGCGGCGATAACACAGTCATATTTTTGAGAAATATCAAACCGTGTGGCGTCGATGCAATGAAAGTCAATCCGGTCAGTGACGCCCGCCTGCTCGGCGGCGCAACGAGCCAACAGCAAAGCGGATTCAGAATAATCCAATGCCGTTACGTGAAACCCTTCTCTGGCAAGGGCGACAGCTACCTCGCCACGGCCACAGCCAATGTCCAGAGCATTCCCCGAGCATCGTTGCGCCGCAGCGCCAAGGGCGACAACCGTTTTAAGCCGCACTTCTTCCAGAATTGCGCCTCCCGTCCGTTTGAAAGAGTCGAATCCACTGCAATCCTGCATGTAATAGGCAGTCGTATAGCTCTTTGAGAGCGCCGCGCCAGATCTTTCCTTAGGCTGAAGTCGCGCTGCGTCTTTCGTCTTAATCAGCAAGTCTCCAGCGTATCCGGATAAAAGGATGCACCACTCGATTAGATCTTTATTTCTCAGCAGAAAATCCGACGCGTGTAAACAATTGGTTCGAGTCCACAGAAATCCGTCAAGAAGTACATAAGTCGAACTCTTCAGAGCGAGTTCGAGATCATGCTGCGTTCCGACCCCATCCTGCTGTCCGTCTACGTGAACTAAGTCGTAGAAGCCACCCGGGAGTTCGTGGAGCTTTTGCGAATCCACCTGCAGAAATCCTGCCTTGAAGTGTTTGGTTTGCTCGCGGGCCCAAGACAGAGCCCCCACGTGTCCGCCGTATACATTCACATCAAGATCGATTCCGGTATAATGCGCCTCCGGGCAGGCGTTTAGAAAAGCCAGAGCCGAATAGCCATAGCGAACTCCTATTTCGAGAATAGTCCGAGGGGAAATCGCTTGAGCGATCGCATATTTGAGTCGGTAGTACGGCACCCATTCATCGAATAGATGAGAGAGAGGGTCGTTCGGATCAGCCGTTAGCCGAAAATCATAAAGTGTCTTTGCCTCGACGGCGCGAATTTTCTCGATCATTGGAAAAGGATTCTATGGACTCCGTGCGGACTGAGTGATTCAGAGCCGACACATTCTATCGTGATCCGCTCCCAAGCCGCCGAGCGCTCCCGCCGCCCTAATCCAAAGAAGACAGGCTCGTTACAAATGGAAACGTACATAAACAGAGGTTAGACAGTAAATACAGCGCGGGTACGGGCGACAATACGGTTAATATCTATTGGATTTTCGCCGCCCGAAACCTTTAGTGAGCGGAGAGCGGGTCACACAGCGACCGACCTCCCCTTGTAAGCGTCCACGACCTCTCCGATCAGGCCCTGTTTTACGATTTCGCCATGATCGAGCCAGATCGCGTGGTCGCATAGCTCCTGGACCATGCCGGAAGCATGTGAAACGCATAGGAGACTCTTGCCTGCCGCCCGAAACTCCCGAACTCTTCGAAAGCACTTTTCCTGAAAGGCGGCATCACCGACGGCGAGCACCTCGTCGACCAGCAGAATATCGGGATCCATGTTTATCGCGACCGAAAATGCGAGGCGCATAATCATCCCGGACGAGTAAGTTCGCAGAGGTTCGTCAATGAATTCTTCGCCAATGCCGGAAAAATCGACGATTTCATCAAACAGGGCGGTCGTACGTTTACGAGTCAGGCCGAGAAGAGCCGCATTCAACCTGACGTTCTCGGTCCCCGTTAAGTCAGGGTGAAAGCCCGAGCCCAGTTCGAGCAGGGCAGCAATACGGCCGTTCACTGATATCGAGCCCCGATCAGGCTTGGCAAGACCGGCCACGAGACTCAGGAGCGTGCTCTTTCCGGCGCCGTTCGGTCCGACGACCGCCATGCTTTCGCCGCGCCGAATCTGGAACGAAACGTCCTTCAAAGCGGCGAAGGTCTCATGCTTCCGCCGCAAAAGCGCGTGTTTCATCCTGTTGCGCAGCAGCATCCGGCCACCATGGCGGTAATAAATTTTGGAGACGCCGTTGAACTCGACTATGGACATGGCTCAGAGGTAGTCGTAAAAGCGCCGCTTCAATCTCTGAAAAACCAAGAATCCGGTCGAAAACGTTGCGACCGCAACAACCGTCAGCTTTACCAGCAATTCCCAGCGCGGCGCATGGCCTTCGATCACGATATCGCGCATCGCGAGGATCAGAGCGGCCAGCGGGTTCAGCTTATAGATATCGGCGTAGCCGCCTGGAATCACGGTAAAGGAGTAGAAGATCGGCACCAGCCAGAACATCACTGTATTGATGGATTCCACGACGTAACGGGTATCGCGTATATGAACGTTCACCGCTGCCGTGATCATGGAGAGGCCGCACACGAACACAACTTCCATGGTCCACAGATAAGGAAGCCAAGCCCAAAAGGGATTCACTCGGTAGCCAGAGGCGAAAGCGAGCAAAAAGAGCAAGGCGATCTGAATAAGCAGGTGCAGACAGTTAGAGAGAACAGCGGCAAGCGGGACGATTTCACGCGGGATTGGGACACGCTTAATCAATCCAGCGTTGTCCACCAGAGACGTTGTCCCGGAAAGCCAGGCAACAGTGAAGAAGTTAAACGGCACGAGGCCGCACATCAGGAATACCGGGAAGTGCGGAACCGTTGTGTTCGGAGTGATTTTTGTGAAGACGAAAGTAAGAACACCCATCATCACTACCGGGTTCAGAATGGACCAGAACACGCCCAAGGACATGTTGCGGTAACGGATGCGGAAATCCTTGGTAACCAGGCTGGAGAGCAGAAACAGCAGGTCTCCCCGCCAAATCGGGCCCGAATTCCCATATCTCGGCCTGCCCTCGGATTCGGTGTGGATTCCTACCGTTGTGATTTGTGTTTCAGGCAGAAGGCGGTCCGTGGGCATACGCTTCGGATCGGCTGTCGCGCGCCAGCGCGATCAAATAGAAAGACAAGAATACCACGATGGCTCGGAGGCGCCGCTCCACCTGGCCTCTGGCTTCGCGCCTGTCAGCACAGCCGCGAGGCTGATTCCTCGTGGAGACGAGATCCGGCGCCCTGGTTACGCATGGCTGACTACCGCCAGGCCGACCTCAGCGGCATCACAGTCAGATTTCACCATCTCCTGAATCAATTCCGTCAGGGTCGTTTTATGGCACCATCCGAGTTTTTTCTGCGCCATAGCCGCGTCCCCGATCAGAAGGTCGACCTCGGCGGGGCGAAAAAGAGCGGTGTCGGTCACGACGTAGTTTTTATAGTCCAAACCCACCAGAGCGAATGCCTGCTCAACGAACTCGCGCACGGAATGCGTCTCGCCCGTCGCCACAACCAAATCTTCGGGTTCATTCTGCTGAAGCATGAGCCACATTGCTTCAACATACTCGCGCGCATGACCCCAATCGCGCTTCGCATCCAGGTTGCCCAGATGCAGAGAGTTCGCCTTACCGGCAGCAATGCGCGCTACTCCCAAGCTGATTTTTCGGGTAACAAATTCATAGCCGCGGCGGGGCGATTCATGATTGAAAAGAATCCCCGTGCTCGCGTGCATGCCATATGCTTCCCGGTAGTTCCGCGTCAACTCATAGCCGGCCACTTTGCTGATTCCGTACGCCGAGCGGGGATGAAAGCGGGTCTGCTCGGACTGCGGAGTTTCTTCGACTTTTCCGAACATCTCGCTGGTCCCCGCAAAGTAGAAGCGGCACTCCGGCGCTAGTCTCTTCAGTGCGCCAAGAACATGGTGCGTTCCGTTGATGTTTGTATTGAACGTCGAGAATTCGTCATCAAACGAATAGCTGACAAAACTCTGTGCGGCCAAGTGGTAACACTCGTCGGGCATGACTCCCGCAATTACATTGTGAATACTGCCGTAGCTTTCGAGGGAGGCCGGGTGAAGATTAATTCGGTCGACGATGTGCTGGATTCTGGAGAGGCGATGCTCAGGGTCTTCCAATGCAATTCGCCGGATTATCCCGTGAACCTCATAGTCCTTTGAGAGCAGCAATTCGGCAAGGTACGATCCATCCTGCCCGGTTATTCCTGTGATCAAAGCCTTTTTTTTGGACATTGTCTTTTCCTAAGAATTACGCATTCGCCTCGCGCTGCACGTCGAACAAAGCCCACCTCAGAACGGCGTTTTTCGGCTCTCGTGCAAACAATCGCGAATCGGCGCTATCAGTGATGTTCGAAGTGCCGAGAGGCCGAGTCAACCGCCGCCTCCGACGCGATTTCATTGAGTGTACTACACACGTTGATTGAGACAGGAACAGGAGAACACGTGTCGCGGAAATCGTCGAGGCGGAGCATTATCCTTATTCGACTTAGGGCAGCACTGATAAATGTTGCGCGCCCGGCAGGATCTTCCGGCCTTAGCGCCCCTGCCGCTGCGGCGAGGCTCGCACCGCGCGCTGGAAGGCCCACTCGCGAATATGGCTGATCTGCTCTTTCATCGTGCGCGACAGGGGCACCATTTTTACGGCCACGGCGACCAGATCGTCCTCGGTCAAAGGCTGATTGGCAAGCAGCGCCCTGGTCGCGGCAGACACCACGCATTGCTCTATCTCCGCACCCGTCCATCCCGCAGTGAACTGTGTCAGCTTCGCCAGATCCAGGCCCGAAGGATCGAAGCCGCGCCGGCTCAGATGAATCCGGAAGATCTCGGTCTGCTCGTCTTCCTGCGGCAAGTCAACGAAGAAAACTTCATCAAACCGGCCTTTGCGAATCATTTCCGCCGGGAGAAGATCAATCCGGTTAGCCGTCGCCGCGACGAAAAGCCCTCGCGCTTTCTCCTGCATCCAGGTGAGGAAAAACGCGAAAATGCGCCCCTGCTCGCCGCTCGATTCGGTGGACGTAATGCCCATCTCGATTTCGTCGAACCAGAGCACCCCGGGAGCCAAGTCTTCCATCATCTGGCAGGCCGCCACAAACGCGCCTTCCGGCTTGCCGTGACGGCCGGAAAAAATCTCGATCATATCGACCCGGTAAAGCGGCAGTTGAAACTGCGACGCGATCGCCTTGACACAGAGGCTCTTCCCGCAGCCTGGAATCCCCATGATCAGCAACCCTTTCGGCACGAGTTCCGCCTGCAGGGTGTCGCGTTGCTGAAAAAGCCGGCCGCGCTCCAGCAACCAACCCTTTAATCCTTCGAGGCCCCCGACTTCGCCGAGTTCGGTTCCGCTGGCGATGAACTGGATGACGCCACTGCGGTTCACCAGCAGCCGCTTCTCTTCGAGGACCGCCGAAATGCACTCTGGTCCCAGACTTTCACTCAGGACGCGACCCTGCGCGGCGATGCCCCGGCGCAGCGCGTAGCGCGCCTCATCGAGCGTCAAACCCTGCAGCATCGTTGCGAGCTGGTTGAGAGAATACTCATTCAGGCCTGGTGTACCGTTTTCTTCGCGCAGAAGCTCGAGGAGCTCAACCCTATCCGGCCGACGCAGCTCCACCAGGACCATGCTGCGTTCCAGTTCCTCCGGAATAAACCGTACGGGCGAGCCTATCACCACGAACTTGCCCTTGCCGGAACAACTCAGGTGAACATCCCTCAGCCGGCGACGGATCTCTGGCGATTCCCGCAGGGGTTCATGGAAATCTTTCAGATGAAAAATGCCCGTGCTCGGATGAGCGACGATGAAGTCCAGCACGGCGCGGGGGCCTTTCACACCATGTTCGACGGCAGCGCCGTCACGCCAGAGCCCTTCGGTGAGGCTCCAGGTCCAGACCGGCACATCACCACCGGCTTCGCGCAGCACGTTCCCGACTCGCTCCTCTTCGGCGGAATGAATATAGGTCAGCGGCCGCCCGGAAGCGAAAATCTCCGCGATTGCTTTTGCGGCGCGACTCTCAGCGGGCATACTTGCTTCCGAACGTCATTTGGGATGATTCTCCTGCCTTCACTCATTTAATCCTGCCGGGCTGGAAGGAATGGTGGAAATACAGCTGGTATGGAAACCGCCGCAGTTCATGAGTATGGCGCCTGCCTTGCGCCGCGGGTATTGCCAGAGATCGTGGCTCTATCTTCTCAGTTCATTTTTTGGCGACGATCTGGACCGCGGGTGCCGAATCGTTGGCTTTCCAGCTCGAACTCTCACGCGTCCACCCGGCCCTCAGCAAGGGGCCATCAGTTCAGCTCTGGCAATAAGGGAGGCTCATCGCCCGCGAGAATGATCTCTGCTGCGCTGGTGTGCGCGCGTTACCTCCCGTTCTCTCCGCTGGAGTGTGTCTCGCACCGCCTTGCAAAGCTCGGCCTGATATCGTGCGAGCCATCCGCCCCAGCCCTCCTCTGTCGGCGCGACACCACGTCTGATACATTCGCGTGCAGCCTCGCCGAAATAGACCGGATTCTTCAGCAACCGCTCGGCATCCCCGAGATCGATGACATCGATCAGGGTGCGGACCGCGGACAATTTCCTCAGGCGCACGAATGAGTTCGTCCTCAGTTGACCGCGGCTGCGTGCCTCCTCCATATCAGGTGTGTAGTGAACGAAATAGACTTTAGCGTCCGTGCCTTCGAGCATCAGGTAGTTGCGTCCTGAGTGCTCGTCTTGACCATGAACGAGCACTCGTCCCTCCACGGAAGTCATTAAGTTCGGATTGAGAACCTCTATCGGCAGGCGCTCGTCGGATAGCAGCGCTCCATGGGCTGCGAGTGTTCTCTGCCGGTCCGTCATCGTTCGCATGGCTTTGAGAATCTGCTCAAAGTCGCCCCGCACGCGCCAAGTGTTTGGGCCGGTCGATTCGGCCAGGCCCATACGCTGGAGCACGGCCAACCGTGCCGCCTCGTGCTGTGTCCGGATGCGCGCACGCGCGCTCAACCCGGTTTGAACCGGATTTCGGACGACATCGAAGTGCGCTGCCGCGTCGTCTCGCCTGATCTGCTGCGCGACAAGCCGACGGTCGAGCGAAGTGACACGGGTCTCGGCAATTTCGCGGTGCTCCGCCTCCTGCGCGTCTCGCTCCGTGCGGTACCCGAGTTGGCGGGTGCACAGGTCGCTGGCAATCTCCCGAATCCGGTTTTGAATATATTGCCGGGGTAGTTGCAAAGCTTCGCCGTTGTCCCTGCGTCCGCGAAGAGCGACGTGAACGTGCGGGTGTTCGGTGTTGTGGTGCTCCACCGCCGCCCATTCGAGTTCCGTTGCAAGTTCCTCTTCCATGCACCGTATGAGGTCGCGGGTCAACCGGGGCATGTCCACGCGATCGCCGAACTCCGGCGAGACGATCACCTTCCACAGCCGTTCGTCCCCGTCTTGCTGCCAAGTCTGAAGCCTCTCGGCCGGATCGATCCCGTCACAATCCCGGCTGAATCCGGCACCCTTGGCGCCCTTTTCAGGCGTGGCGCTCTCGCGTGCCAGATATCGTCCATGTGCCTTCCACTGGCCGCGTGTCCGGTTCTTCAGGTAGGTCACACGAACGGCGCAACGCTGGTGGTACGCGGGCGGGCTTCGCATTTTCCCGCCTGCGGCGGTGCGGTTGATCGCCTTCCGACTAGTCCCGGCGTAGTGCATCAGAAGGCGGAATCCGCTGGACCAACCGGCGCTTTCATTCCGGCTGATGCGGGGTTTCGTTGGTCGCAGTCGCACCTCGCGCTCGCCGTCAGTTCGTGCCATGGTCCTCCAGGTCCCGCATCGTCGAACGAGCGTCGCTGGACATTGACTGGCCCGCGGTTCGGATCAGCTTCGAATAGCGGTCTCGCGCACGGGCGATGGCCTGCGGCTTAGCCTCCGGCGGTGGTTCCGGCACGCAAGTCAGAACCGTCTTGGTAAACGTGTCCAGAAGTGCGAATATCGCCTGTTGACTTCGGCCGAGACGCGCGATCTCCCGCGACATGCGGTCGAAGCCGCCAGCGATCCGCTCCTCGATTCCGGTCAGCTCGGCGCGTCCATTCAGCTCATTCTTGATTGCCGCACGGACGAACGCACTGGGACTTGCATGGCCCCGCGTATTGACCGCCCCCTGAACGCGAAGGTGGTCCTCCTGGCTGAGGCGGACAGCGATTCTGGCCTTCCGGGTCGCTCCCGATCGTTGCTGCATGAAAATGTACTCCTAAACAGTAGGGAGTGGGAAAACCATTTCAGGACATTGCAAGTCATTTTTTCTTCGGGATCGGGTATCGTCCCGCACGAAAACGAAGGTGGCGAACATTTGTCCGACACGCCTCGGATTTCGTCTGACGAGCTAAGCTGCTGACCGCGCACGCGAAACGCAGGAAAAAACAGCAAGGCGTTGGACGTTTCCTTTATGTTCCACTACCAATCTTCGTTGCCTCTTCGCAGACGTGTTGGTTGCAATGGTTGTCGCGGATCGTCGTCTTCTGTCGCAGGGCTTCCAAAGTGGCAAGGATCGTCGCAATCTGCCGTGAACTGTCGCAATCTGTCGCGAGCGTAAGTTTCTGAACGCTCGCTGCACACCATCTCGCGATTCGGTGTTCGTTTTTCGTCTTGCCAGCCCCTGTCTATTAGCGGACTGATTCTGCGAGGTCGGGGAAGCAACAAGATTTTCATTTCCGCGTCACGAACCCTCTCTCGCAGGGCTTACCAATTAGGAAGTATTTTGTCCGGCGTGCACGAATCGGAAAACGCAAATGACTGGATCGCTCGCGTGCGCACCCGCCTGGCGCGGCGCCGCGCAGAGAAACCAGCGACTAAGGCCGGTCAGATCAAGGCGCTCTGGCCGGAAATCGAAGCCGCAATAGAGAGAGGGCAAAGCATCAAGAGCATTCACAAATGGCTGGAGGAGGACGCCGGACTCAGGCTCGGTATCACGAGTCTCACGTCGTACATCAGCCGGATTCGTCGGCGTGAAGCAACCGCGCGCCGTTCTCAAGCTCCGATCGGACAGTCCATTCACCCTGTCATCGAACGGAGCCAGTCAGTGCAACCTCCGCGCGGCTCCCTCGCTATTCACGATTCGAATCAAGCAGGAAGCGCCAGGCGAGATGACCCGCTGGCGCAGGCAATGAGCGTTTTATCGAAGCCCAAGCTGGACATCCGAACAATCCACAACGACGGCGACCCAGACGGCAGAAATCTGATTTGACGAAAAGGAGATCATCGATGGCCAAAAGCAACACGAACGGAAACGGAGCAGACGTGACGAACGGCTCCGTAATCACTCCCACCATTCACCTGGTGCTCCAGGGCAAGGGCGGCGTCGGCAAGACTGTCGTCGCTGGATGGCTCGCCGAGTTCCTGATACACCGGGGACAACCAGTACATTGCATCGACGGCGATCCGGTGAATCGGTCACTCGCCCAATATAAGGCGCTCCCCGTGGAGAAGCTCGATCTGGTCAACCAGGACGGCGTTGTCATGCGCTCCCACTACGACGCGCTCGTTGACCGGTTTCTGAGCGAGGAGGGTGTGTTCGTCGTGGACAACGGCGCGACTGCGTTCCTGCCCTTTTGGACATACGTTGTCGAATCCAATATTCCGGCGATTCTGCGGGAAGCGGGGCGGCGCGTCTATGTGCATGTTCCGATCAGCGGCGGAGAAATGCTGAATGACACGCTTCTTGGACTCAAGACGCTCGCGGAAACCGCTGCGGAGAAAAGCCTGGTCGTCTGGATCAACGAGTATTTTGGTCCCGTCGCGCGTGACGGCAAGACATTCGATCAGATGCAGGTATGGCTGGACAACCGCGAGAAAGTAGTGGCCTCGGTCGGCCTCCGCCAAAGATCGCCCGACACATTCGGCGAAAACGTTCGTCGGATGCGCGAAATGAAGCTGACCTTCAAAGAGGCTGTCGGGATGGCGCCTGGCTTCTACATCCTCGAAAGACAGCGACTGTGTATGGTGCGGCGCGAGTTGTTTGAGCAACTTGAGCAGACGCCGTTCGCGTGAGGACGGGCATTATCGCGAACCGCATTGGTGAAACCATGGCAGGCCAGGCAATTGCATTTAACGCACAAACTCCCTCCGAGCCTCAAAGAGCGGAAGGGCTGCGCCAGCTACTCTTTGATCTCGGCATCGAACCGAGCATGACGGTCAATGAGGCTGCGGCCGTCTTGCGGTGGTCCTACTGGAAAACGCGCAGATACTTCAGTCAGGTCGAAGGCATTTGCGTCTCCTACCGGCCCAAGCGGTATAAACGACCATATCGAACATTCACGATTCCGCTGAGTGTGTTCGCCCGCGAATGGCAAAAGATGACGGGCCACATACCCGAGTCGACGGAGATCATCCGCCGGCGGGTCGCCCTCGCGGTTCAGAAGTGAGATGTTGCCACCAGATCGTCTGCACTCTGCACCTGCGAGGCGCGGATTTTTCGGTTGTGGCCTGATCAACGGAACTGGAGTGCGAGCGGACTGGCGGCAACGATCCTGTCGGGGAAATCCGCCGCCTCGGTTCGTTAGACGAACTCCAGCCCTTCTGCTACAAGTCGGTTTAGAGGCACCAGCAGTCACGGCCTTGCGAGATCGTCTAACGATTCAGTGGGGCGCTGGCGCGCTGCAACCGCCCTTTCTCAACAAGGCAAGTCAGTTCGACCAGGCAGATTGATGGGATATAGACCATCTCGCCGTTAGTCGTCGCCGCAGTGAACGTGTCATGCGCTGCTACTGACAGTCGTGAATCCTGCGAAAGGTACCAGACGATCGAATGGGCACGGCAACGACACCCGGCATCAGATATGTTCCCTGGGAAAATTGCGCCACATCTCGCGCTGATTCTCGTCGATTTCTTCCGCGGAAAGTGATATCCCCAGGTTGGCCCACAAACCCTCGATGCTCCGGAACGGCGTTTTCTTCGTACCTTCGGTTTGAAGGCGCGAAACGTAGTCGAAAACCTCGCGCTGTTTATGCGGCGGCAGATCGCGCACTATTTCCTGAATGGCCTGTTCAAGAGACATCGGGAAACCCTTCAGATATTGTCCGTCTTTTGACTCCGGAACGCAGGAAGGCTGATGACATCGGCGTCCCACGTGCGGCGGCGGGCATCGATCGCCTTTTCCATTCTCTTCTTGGTCAGAGCGACGTAGTATTTCTCGGTTGTCTTGCGCGATTTGTGCCCGAGCAGCAACTGAACGTCTTCGAGCGATCCGCCGCCCTCGAGCACTTCAATGGCAAGCGTGTCGCGCCATTCATGGCTGCGCTTTCCTTCGATACCGGCTTCGATGTAAAGCTGCCGCATCTTTTCCGACCAATCGTTGACCGCAGTTTTAATCGTCGAAGTGCCCGTCCAGAAAAAATGCTTAGGGCTCTTCGGCTGAAGCTTGCCGATCAGGTCGATCACGACAGGCGGCAGAGGCACGAATACGGGCTGCTCGTTCTTCTCCTGGCTCATGATCATCAGGCCGTCTTCGCGTACCGCGTCGGTCCGCAGCGTCACGACATCGACAAGCCGGAGTCCGCTGTACCGCTGAATCAGCACAAACGCCGTCACGGACTGCGCGATGTTCGGAAAGGCCCGTGGGATCGCGTCCATGAGCCGTTGCTTCTCTTCCGCCGTCTTCTTCTTTACTTCGATCCTTGGAGTCCTGACGGAGAGCAGCAGTTCCGCTGGGTTCTCGGGAATCCAGCGGAGTTCGCGCGCACGGCGGAAAAACATCTTCAGGAACTCCTGGTTCTTCTGCTTGCCGAGTTGGCTCTTTTGTTGGCGCACCAACTCGCCGGTTTCGCGATTCTTACGCAACCGGCCCATCCAGGTTTCCTGAAAGGCCGATAAGTGCTCCGTCTTCACATCCTTCAGGTGAACGACGCCACGATCTTTCAGAAACGGCGCGAGCGGCTTCAGAATTCCGCCGATCTTCTGAATCGTCAGTTTCGTGCTTTCTTTGCTCGGATCAAGTGTGCCGCGCTTCTCAGCGAGGTAATCGTCTAGGCCCTGCTCGACGCTCCTGAAGGTATTCGGATCGGGCGTCCGGCCACCGGTTGACAGAAACTGAACTGTCCACTGCTCGACGAGTTCCTCGGCCGCGAGTTTCTCCCGCACGCCGAGTTTGCTCAGCGAGCCGTTGAATTCAAACGGCGGGATGCCGGGATCAGGATGCCGGACCTGGAGCCTGGCATAGATGGGACAGCCGCAACCAAAGATCAGCCTGGCGGGCAGACGCGTCGGTTTCTTAGGGTTTGGCAAGGCGTGACGGCAGTCATTCCGGTGCCTCACGTAGATGTCGCGCACACCCCAACTGTAGCGCAAACTCGCTACAGTTGGGAGATCGTACGCGTAAAGTTCCTATTATCAGTTATTTAGCGTGGCGGAGGAAGAGGGATTCGAACCCCCGAGAGCCTTTCGACTCTAACGGTTTTCAAGACCGCCGGTTTCAACCACTCACCCATTCCTCCGACTTCTATCTTACCTGATTCCATCAATTTACGGGCTATGTCACAGTGACATTTACGCCGTTTTCTGTTTTCTGGGCACCACTGTCACGTTTTTGTCACGTCTCGGTAACCGAGCTACGGCGCGCGCCTTCGTTTCGTGATTCGAGTGCGCGTAACGCATGGTGGTGTTGATCGTCGAGTGCCCGAGGAGTTCTTTCACGGTCACGAGATCCACGCCCGAACGCGTCAGCCGCGAAGCGAACGTGTGGCGCAGCGTGTGCCAGGTAATGCCGGTCAGACCCGCGCGTTTCAGAATTGCCCTGAAGCCCGCCTTCAGGTCGTAGAACCTGTCTCCCGTACCCGGGTTATAGAAAACGTACGGCCCATGTCTCACCGCTCGTTTCTCGAGCACGATCGAGAACGCGGTCTCGTTCAGCGGGATCTCCAGTCTGCGACGAGTCTTGCCCATGATGAGCGACAGCCTTTTTTCCTCGATATCCACCTCCTCCCATGTCAGATCGATCAAGTCGCCGAATCTGAGACCCGTATTGATCGCGAAGAGAATCAGCTCCTGAAGGTAAGGCGGCGAAGCTTCGAGCAGACGCTGCTCGTCGTCTTCGCCGATGGTGCGGAACTGCAGATTGTTTTCCGGCAGAAATCTGACGAGCCGAACCGGATTACTGCCGTGATACATGTCCCACCGCTCAGCCATGTTGAACATGTGCTTGAGCAGAGCGGTTTCACGGTTGACGGTTGCCGGCGAAACTTCGCGAACACGGCTCTGCTGGTACGCCTCAACCCGGAGCGGGGTGATTGCGGTCAGCATAGCCGTTCCCAAGAAGTTCTGAAGATGTCCGAACATCTGCACGTCCCGTTTCCAGGAGCGTTTGTGCGCCTGAGCCCAGGCGCTGTAGCGCTCCCACAATTCCGTCAGCGGGACCTGTACGGGTTTGACATACACGCCGCGCTGCGCCTCTGAAACCCGCAAGGCCAGAAACTTCTCGGCCTCACGCCGGTTCGCGGTACCAGTGGATTCCTGGATCCGCTCGCCGTTCGCGACGTAATCCGCGTACCAGACGCCGCCATTCTTTCGTCGGTAGAGTGCCATCTGAAATGACTCCTTCTACCCCTTGCCAGCCAAACCCATTGTAGTTGTGGAGTGGGGCAAAGAAGCGAGCACTTCCTCGGGGTCGAACCGCAGACATCGACCTGCCTTGATGTACGGGATTCGTTTCAGGTAAACCCAGTTGTAAAGCGTGCCCTTCGCGATCGACAATCGTGCGGACAGTTCGTCGACATCGACGAGGACCCGCGTTGCTGCAACAACACTCGCCATAGTTCACCTCACGCAAACGGCGTCTGTTCGAGTTGCTCAAAGAGTTCGCGACGCACACGGTAGAGGCGCGATTTGTCCATAATGTAAAAGCCTGGCGCTGTCCTGATTGCCTCTTCGAAGGTCAGCTTCCGTTCGCGCATACGGCGGATGTTTTCCGCGAACGTATCAGGTGCTCGCTGAGGAATTCCGATTGAAGTCAGGACCTTATCGCGGTTATCGAGGTACACCTGCATCTGATCGAACGTCTTGCCATCGCGGGCGACCGGTCCGAAATATTCGTTGATCCAGACGACGAGGCTCTTCTCCTCAGCGGTTTCCGCAATCGTCTTGAACCCCAGAAGCGTATCGTTTAGCATTTCTCCGCCGCTGATCGGAACGTGCACGTAAACGCGCCGCCCGGATTCGCGGAGAACTGTGGGAATATTCGACTCGACAACGTAGGTCCAGAACGGCAGGAATGCCGTTGCGCCGTTATCGACGACGAACACGGCCTCTTCGGTCATGAAGCGATCCACCATCGCGTCATAGCGAGACCGGATCACTACGCCATCCTGGCTGACCAGATCGAGCTTTTCAACCGGGAGAGCCTTGTATTGGGCGAGCGACCGATTGACCGGATCCCCGTCGATGCAATGCACGGGTTGCCCGCGGTGCATCAGAAATTCGGTGAGCCAGCCAGCGACGACGGTCTTGCCGACGCCGCCCTTACCCTGCAGTACCAGGTGAATCGTGGGGGCGATTGCGCAGCCGTTCGTAATGTGTGCGACGTTTGCGTTAGTGTTGCTTTTTGCCATTTTCGATTTCCTTTCCGTCAAATCAGATTCCTGCCCTCGGGATCACCGTCGTTATGGATCTTGCGGATATCCAGTCTGGGCTTCGATAAAGCGCTCATTGCCTGAGCCAGGGGGTCGCCTCGCCTTTCTGTTGTGGCTTGACTGGAGCCCCGAGCAGAAAGAGAGGCTGCAGTCGGTGGCAATGATGGGGTCGGTTCGATCGCAGGGTGAATGGACTGCCTGACGGAAGCTTCGCAATGGTTCTCACGGCCTGCTTCACGCCGACGAATGCGGCTGATGTACGAGGTGAGGCTGGTAATTCCGAGCCTGATTCCCGCGTCCTCTTCCAGCCATTTGTGAATGCTCCTGATGCTCTGCCCTCTTTGAATCGCGCCCTCGATTTCCGGCCAGAGCGCCTTAATCTGACCCGCTTTTGTAGCGGGTTTCTCGGCGCAGCGGCGGGCGAGGCGGGTGCGCACGTGAGCGATCCAGTCATTCGGGTCATCTGCTTCGTGTACGCCGGCCAAACTACCTCCTATTTGGTAAGCCCTGACGGAGGGGCTTCGTGACGAGCAGGCCCAACAAATGCGGAGACGAGCCCAAACCGAAGAGCGTCCTCCAGGAACTAAGGGAATACTGAAGGAGCCTTCGGGACGGAGGACTGAAAATTTTATTCACCGGCCCTGCAGAATCGGCCCTCTGTCCGAAAGGGGCTGGTGAGGCGAAAACCGAACAGCGAATTGCGAAATAGTGTGCAGCCAGCGTTCAGAAACTTACGCTTGCGACAGTTCACGGCAGCTTGCGACAATCAGCGTGCGTAGTCTTCTCTGCTGCGAAGAATCGCCGCCATAACGCGCGGGCTGCGATGACCATGCATTACGGCGATCATCCACATCGGCTGCTCGTCCGGAGCGTAGACGATAAGATACTTCCGCACCACGCGAAGCGCAGTGGACGCGAAGTGAGGTCAGTAGGCCGATGACCCTGATGAGGGAAGCGCGCCAGCGGACCGTCCCGCTCGTGCGGCGTGGCTCGCTTGTAACTCCGAACTGAACCAGAAACACGACGCTGCAACGACGGCTTCGGCTCAATGACGGGGACTGGGTCCCTCCGGCGCCAAGACGGACGGCGGGAAGTTCATTTGGTCCTGCTGGTATTTCACAGCGTCTTCGAGGATCTTCTCGCGCGCTTTTCCGAAGGGTTCCAGGGTCAGGCGCATCGATGCTGGATGCAAACCGCCGCTGCAACGTCGCCATTATCGCTGCGCCCCTTTGGCGATCTACGCAAATAACGTATATAATTACGCAATATGCGAAATATGCGGGCCCTCGATGCTCTGCTGCCGAAGACCCGCCAGCGAATACTGGCGGCCACCCTCATGCAGCCGGAAAAGGCATGGTATGCCTCGGAGCTGGCACAACGGCTTGGTGTCCCATCTTCCAGCCTCCAGCGGGAGCTGCAGGATCTGACCGAAGCGGGCATCCTCAAGACGCACAAACAGGGCCGAATGGTCTATTATCAGGCGAACCGCGAATCGCCGGTCTTTCCCGATCTGCGCGGCCTGCTGCTCAAGACCGCCGGGCTCGTCGATGTCCTGGCGCATGCGCTTAAACCTGTCGCGTCGAAAGTAACGACCGCGTTCGTCTATGGCTCTATCGCGGCTGGAAGCGAGGCAAGCGAGAGCGACATTGATTTGATGGTAGTGGGCGAGGTGTCGCCGCAGGATCTCGCACTGCCGCTCAGGCGCGCACGGGAATCGCTCGGCCGCGAAATCAATCCTACCGTCTATACCTCGGAGGAATTCGAGCGCAAGCGCGTCGCGAACGACCACTTCCTCAGTCAGGTATTGGATAAGCCCAGACTCCTTGTGCTATAGGGATCTAAGGATGAGCTGGGCAAAGTTGCTGGCGGATAACCGGGTGACTGCGCTCCCGCCGAGCAAGGCGGAGCTCGACAACCTACGCTCCATCGTTGCCCGTAGCCTGAAGGACGTAACCGCCCCTGGCCTCTCCGCCGATTATCGCTTCGTTATGGCCTATGATGCCGCCCGCACACTTTCGCTGCTGGTGGTGCGGGCGTGTGGTTACCGGCCGCGCACCGTCGCCGGACACTACAATACCTTCCTGGCCCTGGAGGCGGCCGATCCGGCGTTTGGAGCATTGTCGGCGTATTTCGATGGCTGCCGGATGAAGCGTAACCAATGTGAATACGATTTTGCCGGCGGCGTGACGGATACGGATGCGGATGCCCTGCTGAAGTCCGCTCAGCAATTCGCGGCGGACGCCGAGACCTGGATCAAGACTCACTATCCCCAATTGGCTTAGCTACTTTCCGTCGCAAAATGAGTAATTTTTGAACGGGACTGAACCTGCTGAAGAGCAATTGCGCGCCGCAGGAGTGTTCAATTCTCGCTCTGGGTTGGAGCGGAGAAACCGGTTTTTGCGGAAGCTATGCACGGGCGGCGATCACCTTTCCAATGTTGATCAGGTTGTCGGCGAGGATGCCTAGTCCAACCCACCGCTTCATTCCTTCCACGCCCCGATACAAGCAGCGCCTCAGTCCGTGGCGTCGTTTCAGCACGCTGATACGGCCCTCGCATCCAGTTCTCCAGGCCTGGGCTTTTTTGAACCAGCGGCTCCTTTCCATCGTCTTGCGTTCAGCGCTCCGGGTGTTGCGGTTCGGCACCGCCACCCGCTTTACACCCATTTCCGCGATTGCCAGTTCGTGGCTTTGCGCATAATAGCCGGCATCGGCTGTCACCAGTTGCGGCACGCATCGCAGCCGCCTGCATTGCGTCGCCACCGCTTTGGTCAGCAGTTCGCGGTCGCTCGGTCGCTGGTCGAAAACATCGTAGTGCGTCACGATCTGGTTCTCAGCTTCGGCCACTTGCACCAGCTTGCCGAATTCGGTCGGCTTGCTGGCTTTGCCTTTGCGAATGATCTCGCTGTGCGGCTCAAACAGGCTGACGATTTTGCCCGGCAGTTGCGTGACACCGCCGAAGATGCGCGCTCTGGCTTGTTTCACCACCTGCCGCACGCGATCTGACATTAAAGTCAGTTCTTCCCGTAAGGCCTTCAGGCGCGGCTTGCACCGTCCTTCGATCTCGCCGATGACACGCCGTGTGTCGTTCAGAATCTGACGGGTGAGCCGGAGCAGTCCGCGATACTCCTTCTGACGTTTCTGCTCGCCCGCTTCGCCCCGGTAACGACTGGCCGTGGCGATGGCGATCACCCTCTTGTTGACGCTGCGCGTCCGGTCTCGTATGGGGCGCTTCAGCTTTCCGGCTCGTTGCTCCACCTTCTTCATGGTCCGCGTCAGAACGCGCGCTCCATCGCCCAGCAGGCCGGAATCGGTCGGGTAGTGGATGTTGGTCTCCACCACCGTCGTGTCCACCCGCATCTTCCGACCCTTCACCACACCGTGCTCCTGCGCCAGTGCCACCAGCCGCTCATGTAACTGCGCGACCACTTCTCCACCTAACGCCTGCGCGATCCGCGCCATGGTCTTTGCATCGGGAACCTTGTTCAGTCCAATGCGCGCGAAGTCGCGATAGGCCAGGTTCAGCGTTACTTCGCGTTCCAGTGTGTCGAAACTCCAGTTGCGCACATGCTTCAGCAGAAGCAGCCTCAATACTGTTTCGGCGGGTGTTTGCGCGCGACCGCGCGTGGCGCTGCGTGCATGCCGCTGGCCCTGCGCTTCGAAAACCACATCGATCAGATTTTCGTCGTCAAGCAGTCTGTCGGCTTCGATCATCCACGGTTCCCAAAGCGATCGCACATCCAAATCCACTACCCCTTCCCACAGCGTTCGTTGCGCCTTGGCCTTACGTTGGGTGCTCATGTCCCATTGTGGGGCCAGCTGGAAACAGGTTCAATAGTAAATGTTCTGGCGCCAAACCGTCTCTTCAATCCCCGTTTGGCGTAGGCCGCGCTCGCCTATTTTGCGACGGAAAGTAGCTAAGCACGAACAAACCGCAGCGCCTTGCCGCTTCCGCAACGGATGAGGCAAGAAGCATGCGAACTTGCGACACCCGCAAATATGACCGACGGGGGCGTTGTCGATTTTGGCGCCTTGCGTGCCCCTCGACGGTGGCCCGCCACGCAGGCCTGATCCAAACAGCGGTGGCAGACGTTCGTCCGCAACCACGCTCGGGTGATCGCAGCGTGTGACTCTTCGTTGTGGTCACGGCCACGTTCCGAACGCTGTACGTGTTCGTCCGTCAGCGATCTGGGTACTCGCAGAATTCTCCATTCTCAATGTGCCTGCGCATCCGACGGCGGAATGGACTCCGCAACAGTTCCGTGAGACGCTCCCAAGCGCCCATGCGGACCGATTCCTGACTTACGACCGCGACGGCATCTTCTCCAGAGAACTGGACGTGGAAGTAACCGCGAGGGCGTGCAGATGCTGCGGAAACCGGTTAGAGCGCCAACTGCGAAATTCATCCTGCGAACGCGTCGGCGGGGTCGTTGTGTCGCGAATGCCTCGACTTCCTGATCGTATCGTCGGTCGAGAGTCCGGCGCGCCTCGGCCAGTTCTTCGAAGTATCCGGCAAAGGCATCCTCCACCAGTTCATCCACCGGGCGCCCGGGAAGTTCCACGTATGGCATCATAAGCCCAGCGCGGCGGCTGATACTAGGGACGCCCTTGGGCGTGCGAAAAAGATTGACCATAAACGGCTCGAGCCGCTTATGGTTGATCTGAAGGCAATCAAAGATGAGAAGCAGGCCGACGAGACCAAAACTGGCGCGAGGGAGGAGCAGGTCACCGGCTGCAGCAAAGCCTGAGCAGCTGTAGTGCGGTGAGAAACGAATGCCCGCAACCTTCGAGCCCCGCCTGGATATCCTGCCCGAATCGCAGCGCCGGCTGTGGCCGGAGCTCGATGCGGTGCCCTCGGATTTCGTGCTGTACGGCGGGACGGCTCTGGCGCTGCACCTCGGCCACCGCGTGTCGGAGGATTTTGATTTCTTCTCTTCGGGCAGCTTCGACCCCGACCGCCTGCGTGCCCGGCTGCCGTTTTTCCGGGACCTGAATCCTGGCGATCCCGACGCTTGGGTCCAGCGCAAACGGGACACGCTGGAAGCTTTCGTGGACCGCGGCGGGCCCGTCAAACTGGCGTTCTTCGGCGGACTCGATGCGCTCGGGCGGATCGAAGACCCGCGGCGGGCGGACGGATCGCGCGTTCAGGTCGCCTCACTGACGGATCTTGCCGGGATGAAAATACGGGTCGTTCAGGTTCGGGGCAGTTGGAAAGACTACGTCGACCTGCACACGCTGGCAGCGCACGGCGTGGACGTAGCGACAGCGTTGGCGGCGGCCAAAGCGATCGACCGGAATTTCGATCCGGGGATCAGCATTCGGGCCTTACAGTTTTATGGGGACGGGACGTTGGACCGGGTGCCGGCAGCGATGCAGCGGGATCTGACCCGGTGGGCCCGGGCAGTTGACCTTCGAAAGCTGCCGGAGTTGCGTTCCAGACGGGGTCTGCACCCGGGAGGGCTGGAGCGGTGATCCTTACAGCGCCGTACCCGGAGGAGTTGCTCAGGGTCGCGAAGAAGGTGGTCTGGTACGACCGGCCGGAGCAGACACTCGGGGACCTGAAAACATTCCTGACGCACCTCATGGTTTATGGCTCGCCGGCAGATTTGGCCATAGCAGCGCGGTATGTGCCAGTGGCCGAGTTCCGGAGAGTACTGGAGAACGCGCCAGCGGGCGTATTCACACAGGAGGCATGGGAACGATGGCATGAGCGATTTGAGATGGTCGTGCCACCTTTGCCTCGGCGACGGTTTCCTGATGGATCGCTGGGACCGGAAACGGGAGAGTTCTTCGGAAGATAGGAGATTTTCTATCAGGGAGCGGGAAAGCCCGGTGTACCAAGGCCTTCGCCGATTTCGGTCGTGAACTATCGCACCGTTAGTCGGCAAACCCGCAGGCGCTGTGATCGCCGCCGGCCTCTGCACTGTTACATGGACACGAGTCGAGAGTCCGACGCGCCCCGGCGAGTTCTTCGAAGTATCCGGCAAAGGCATCCTCCACCAGTCCATCCACTGGGCGGCCGGTATCCTTCACCCACTGGTCAACTTCGTCTGTAGCTCGGGATTCGTGACGCGCACTTCCATGCTGCAGCTCTAACAGCGGGCGAGGACTCACAAAGCAATCGCAAGCGATCATAACTCGTTGATTTTCCGCCAGAAGAAAAGAACGTTTTGACGGGATGGCTTTTCAGACTGTTCATTAGTCTATAAAGTTCACGTTGCGTGTACAATATTAAAAAATGAACAAGCAAGGGCGGCGTCAGCCATGAGAAACAAAGAAGACCTCATACTACATGCCGCTCAACAGGCACTCAAACGGACCACCGGCCTCGATGCTGACATCCATCCAGTCCCGGCCACGAAGAACAACGCTGATGCCAACGCCGTTCTCGAAGTGACAGGCAACCAACGTAAACGTCGGTTCCGAGCCGAGGTCAAAGCCGTAGACCGATTCGAGATTCCTGCGCTCATCAAGGCGCGAAACCGAGCACATCCCGAGCCCCCGTTGCTTGTTGCCCCGTATATCACTCGTGAAGTCGCCGAGCGCTGCCGTCAGCTGGGTTTGCCGTTCATCGACACGGCTGGCAACGCCTATTTAGAGGCGCCAGGGCTTTTCGTCTACATAGTCGGTAACAACAAGCCAACCGAATTTCGCCATGACCGATTCCGCGCCCTGAACCCCGCTGGTTTGCAAATTGCCTTCGCGCTTGCCTGTCGGCCTGCGCTCGTCCAAACTACCTATCGTGAAATCGCAGCACGCGCCGGAGTGGCACTGGGTACAGTGGGCCCGGTAATGAAGGACCTCGAAGAACGAGGCTATTTGCGCTTCCAAAGGAAACCAGAACGAAAGCTGCTCGATCCGGCCCGGATGGTCGAAGAATGGGTCACACACTATCCGATCGCGCTGCGCCCCAAACTCCATCCAAGACGATTCCGAGCCGATCCGGAGCGTCTTCAGGTAACCGACCTCCTGCATCAGAATGCTTACTGGGGCGGAGAGCCCGCAGCTGAGAAGTTGACCCGGTATCTCAAACCGGGAGAGTTCACGATCTACGCTCGCGAACCCATTGCCAGGCTGATCGCGGCAGGGCGAATGCGCGCCGAACCGACCGGAAACGTCGAGATCCTCGATGCGTTCTGGGACTTCGATGCCGATAAAGACTTCCCAGATGTCGTTCCACCCCTGCTCGCCTATGCCGACCTCCTCGCGACGCGTGACGGGCGCGACGCGGAGGCAGCGAAGACGATCTATGAGCAACGAATCGCCCCCACATTCGAAGCAGCTCGTTAGTCCGCTAGATCCGGCGATCGTTCGGGTTCTTCAGATCCTCGATCCGATCACGCACGATGCGGGCTGCGAGTATTTTGTCGCCGGCGCCACTGCCAGGGACCTCGTCATGGTCCATGTCCACGGCCTCCGGCCCGGTCGCGCTACATACGACATCGACTTTGGTATCGCGGTCGAGAACTGGGACCACTTCGCACGATTGAAGGGCACCTCATTGCAACGGGAGATTTTGCGGCAGACCGGAGAGCGCTCCAGCGACTCATCTACTCCGATCAGGGTGCGGGCTTTTCGTTGCCCGTAGATCTGATCCCGTTCGGTGGCGTAGCATCTGGCGACGGGACAATCGAGTGGCCGCCCAGCCGAGACATCGTCATGAACGTGGCAGGCTTCGAGGAGGCGTTGACCTCTTCCATGCCAGTCGAAATAGCGCCGGGCCTTGTCGTTCGGGTCGCATCGTTGACCGGCTTGGCTCTGCTCAAACTCGTTGCGTGGTCCGACCGTGGCCGTGAAACGGACAAAGACGCTGTCGATCTTTACAGGCTGATCACTTCCTACGCCAACGCCGGCAACGCGGACCGCATCTACAACACCGAGATGAATCTGCTGGAAGCGGTTGGGTACGATATGGAGCTTGCTGGGGCGGAGTTGCTTGGTCGCGACGTTCGGGGGGTTGCTTCATCACGAGTCTTCGAGCAAATTCGATTAGTCCTCAAATCAGAATCGGATCTCGAAAGGTTAGTGAACCAGATGGCTCGGACGACATACGCCGAGGCATGGCCGGCGGTTGAGAGGGCCGTAAACTCGTTTCACCGCGGGTTTTTGGATGACCCTGAATGACCTCTAAGCTATGACGCCCCGGATGATCGTTCAAGCGCGATTGATGACGGAAGATGTCCAACCATGCAGCGACTTCGGTAGACGCGTCGCTGTGCATCTCAGGTCAACCGGGAAACCAGAGGAAGCGGTTCTCGCTTCGCTCGGTTGCGGCAATCCAACTGCGCTGGCCCAACTCAATCAGGGGGAACGGTGCTCGATCTCGGGTCAGGCGGCGGCGTTGACACTCTCCGCGCGGCGCGTCGACCCGATCCGTAACCATCTTGGTCACTGTAGCGAGTTTGTATGTCAAAGCTGCCAAAACTGCCTTTTTGATGCAAATTGGGTCAATCACGCTAATTGAAAAATCAATAAGTTACGCGCAATCAATAAGTTAGGGGCCAGCGAATCCCTCTTCCTCCGCCATTTTAAATTCGTCGACAGAAGGCACCTTGCCGTGAATTCGATCAGGTTCCTCGTCCGAATTGGCAATTTAATCCCGCTGCTCGCCGAATGACCGACAGGCGATATAGCATCTGCCGGGAAGATTCTGATCAGTAGACCGCCCCTCGTGGATTGTTAAGAACTACTCGTCAGCCGGGCGATCGCCTGCTTGCGTATGAAGCGGGCCAGTATTCTTTTCGCCTCCGGCGAGACCATTTGCTGGGAACATAGCTGCCGCTCCCTCGCCAAGGCTTTCTCGAACTCCGCATCGTCGGCGCCGAGCGCCGTCAGCGCGGCGTTAACCGCCTGCATGGGGTTGCGGAGCACTCTTTCCAAGAGGGTCATGGCGAACCGCAGCAGGTTATCCGGCCGTGTCACCTCCGTAATCAGACCGGCCTGCAATGCTTCGGCTGCTGTGCAGGTATTGCCAGTCAATATCATTTCGCGCGCACGGCCCGAACCGATGACTCGCGGCAGTCGCTGAGTGCCGCCAAAGCCGGGAATTAATCCGAGCGTGATCTCCGGCAGCCCGAACATCGACTCCTCTGCGGCTACTCTGAGGGAGCATGCCAACGCAATTTCCAGGCCTCCACCGAGAGCGCTTCCATTGATTGCGGCCAGGGACGGTTTTCCAAGCCGCTCAATTTTTCCGATTGCTCGATGACCGAGTTCTAAGTACGCCAACGCCTCCGTGTCCCCGAACTCGAGTAACTCTTCCAGATCCGCACCCACAGAAAACGGACTCCGAGCGCTTCCGGTGATAATGATCCCCCGAACATTCGAATCGGTCCGCGCGCTTTCCAGCGCCGCCTCAAGATGGAGTAGGAGTGAAGAGCTCAAGGCATTTGCCTTTTCAGGCCTGTTCAGGACGATGGTCTGGATTCCATTCGGAGCAAACATCGAACTGACGGGATTTTCCGTGGAGGTAATCAAGGGTACCTAAACCAGGTAGTATTGCCGTGACGGAACAGTGAGGAAGAACGCGTCCGTCGTTATCGATTGGAGTTGCAGGGGTGGAAGATTTTCAAGGATCTTTCCTTTGTCCATGAGCCGGATTACCCGCGATCCGATCCGCTGGAATCCATTGGCGGCGAGAGCCCCCCTTGCCAGGTCCGTGGAAGCGAACGACATGATTTCGTTGCAGCGCCGGTCCTCCCAGGCGAGATCCAGGGCCAATGAATAGGCGCCAGCCCAGTCCTGAGGGTTCTGCGATCGGATTCGGAGATCGGCGATCCGAACCTGCCCTTCGGGCCGCGTGAGTAGGAGATAACCCACGCGATTCCCGCCGCGCGACAGTGTGAAACCCCGACCGTTACCACCCGGACATGCAAGGGCGAAATTCAGCGCGGATTCGGACGACTCCGGAAAAGCCGCCGCGACCTCGGGAGTTCCGGCAACCGCTTCAATATCGGCCGCCGAAAAGGCCTCCACGGCGTCTGCGGACCAGCCCTTGCGCGATGCTCGATGGCTCAAACCCCGAACAGCGCCTCGTACCAGCCTGATGCTCGCTCGGAGAGATGGCGTCGGTTGCTCTCGGAGCTGATTCCAGGGACGAACCGAACGCGCGAACACATCTGCGTGGCCGATCGGGGAGAAGCCCATGCTGGGGATTACTCTCTGGGCGTCGCTGGTACCTCCCAACGCCAGCATGACCGGAACGCGGCGGGTCAAACTCCGAAAGAGCAAGGCTCCAACCCCGGCGAATTCCGGCGCCGATGTCCAGTCAACCGGGTGAAGGCTATCGACGATTCCACGGCTGGAGCGTATACGCAACGGCCAGGCGCCCACATGAGCTACGATTCTCCCTTCGCTTTTCACGATCCAGCTACGCGGATCTTTCCAGTCGGATCTTGGCTGGAAGTATTTCCAATCGAGCACTTCCGGTCGAATAAAGAACGTATCTGCCGGGAATTTGAATACGCTTGCCAGAAAGGCAGCCAGTTCATCCCGATCCTCGCGGACGGTTGCGCGTAGTTCAAAAGCGCTGCTCAGACCGTCACCTCAACCGTTGGCCGCCGGGGCCAGCGGCGTCAGTTTGACAGCATTCGAACTGGTAACAGTGGACCGCATCGTGAACGAACCTAAGTTCCCCAGACTTTTACTCGGTTCGATCAGTCACCGGGCCTGTCGTGAAATCGATGGCGATGCATCCGGATTCCACTGATCGAGGCGGCACAGGTTGTATCGTAGCAGCATCTCCCTCCGCTAGAGCAGAGGCCGCCAATTGATCTTTGATCCCCGCTTTAACTGCGGCAAGATTGTCGCTGCGGCAAAAGACGCGAAGGGCGACGGAGAGGTTTGTGGCCTTTCACTATCGCGCTAGTGGTTTCGCAAATCGTCTTCCGCTGGCCATGTCCAAGAGGCCTGATTGGCTTCGTTATTCCGCTTTCGTTTCCGGGACGTATCGGCACCCATCGATGACTTCCAACCCCCCAGCCGCGCTCAGGGTGTGAGTACCCAGCAGCCCGTGACGCCAGTGGGGTCCGATGTGATCGACCGCTCGTTCGGAATACTCTGAGGGGGTAAGACGCGTCACCTCGTTCATCCGGATTCCATATCCGTAGCCGGACACACAATCCTGCGAAGGGCGAATCAGACGGTTGCCCGCGGTGAAGAGATGGCCAGCCGCGCGCGTATTCGCCCATGAACAGGAAACCGGACTGCTTGGATGAAGGTGAAGCGGACCGCCGAGCTTCGCCGATGCCAGCAGGACCGTCTGCTGAACCGGAGGGAACGTCGTGGTAAAGAAATACCATCGTTCATCGGAAAAGAACGGAGTCGTGTCCGTGAGGGGGAGGTCTTCGATCAGGATGGTTTCGAGCTTCCATTCATAAGGGAACTTTGTCGCGCGATAAAGGCGCAGATCCTGCGACGCGCAGGACTCCGGAATCATAAAGTAATCTCCCGCATGTCGAACAACGCAGGGATAGGAAAGGTGCGTGTCTAACTCCAACACAACCTCGGCCCTGGGAAACGGCTCGCCGGGTTTGGGGACCTGTACACAACTGATCCGTCCTTTTTGCGTACCGGGCGGGACCTCTTCATAGAACAGCCAATCGCGTCCATTCTCGGGAACCAGGAACGGGTCGGCCATTTGCCCGCCGGGGGGCGTCGGTATTTCCTCAAAGCCGGATCCGTCGAAGTGGCCCAAGCTCCGATAGGATCGCGCGGTATCCCTGCGAAGGGCACAGAACCATCCGGTCGGTCGACGCCGTCCCTTCGGTTTCGCCATCGAGCGGCATACCTCGCGAGCCGCGAAGAGCGCGCATTCCGCGTTACTGGGCCGCCGATTCTCGGGAAGGCTGGGCGCCTCGGGCAAGGAACGCGCGCGCATAAGCCACTCCTGCCCCGAGTAGGCGATATCGAGGGCCGTATCCGCGAACATCTGGGCCGCATAGAGGAGACATCGATCCGCATTCCGGGTGAAACCAAGACCCCGACGCGTGGGGAAGTCACCCTTTCGGACCATTCGCGGAGGCGTTAGGGCGTTCTCCTGCCAGCGCAGAGTGACTTGCGAGAGCGGATCACGCGCAATTACCTCGCCCCAGTACGGCGGGTCGATGTTGCGCTCTCCAAGCTGCAAGGAAAGGGCGCCGTAACGGGCATTCACGGCGGGGACTTTCGGTGTTAAACAAAAGAGCACGTCCCATTCGTTGTCCCTCTTTGCGAGCGTGGCTGCGTTCAACGCGCCCGGAGCAAAGGGATCAAACTGCCGGCGACTGCGTTCGATAAGTCGTTCCGCCAGCCACGAAGAGCGTCGCGGCGTCACACTGTCGGGCAAGGGGCACAAAGAGACCTCGAACTCGTTTATCCGCGTCAAAAATCCGATGAGTTCGCGCGCCCAGAAAGGCGCATCCGTAGCTCTCACGGCAATTCCGATCCGCAGTTTCGGCGCAACGCCGGACGCCCCCGCTCGGCAGCTGATGAGCAGGCGCCGGGGATCATGCCGAACAGGAGCTGGAAACATTCTGAAGGTTCCCTTTTTGATTTCGGCCCGGCTGTATCAAGCAAGAGCCGATGACATCCGCAGCCTCAAATAATCGCACGACGACGCATGTGGTCGAACTCGACGGCGTGCGCGGCCTGGCGAGGCCTCGCTTTTTAAGCTCATCGGCGACTCAGACGTTCGGAGGGGGATCGGCCAGCGGCATGTCCTGACGTCCGATTCGTACCCGCTTGAGCCGTTCGCCGTGCAGCGCGTCCTGAATGAACCTTAGCTTGACCGGCCGTTTAAACGGCTCCAATCGCTCGGCGCACAATCGCCTGAGCGCCGCACGCGCCTCCGCCTCGGTCGCCGGATCTCGCAACCTGATGTCCGCGCAGACAATCTTCCCCGTGATCGGGTGCCGCTCGCCATAGACGACGGCGTCCTCCACTAAAGGGTTTGCGAGCAGAACGTTTTCCACTTCAGCGGGAAACACCTTGAGCCCACCCACGTTAATCAATTCCGATTCGCGCCCCAGAAAGCGCAAATAATCGCCATTCTGCTCCACGCGATCGCCGGTAACAAAGTAGCCGTCGCCGGTAAACGGAGTGGGCGCGTTCAGGTAGCCCAACATGGCGGAATCCGCCTTAATTTGCAGGATTCCATCGACCACCCGAAGATCGTATCCTTCGCCTCCGACCTTTACCCAGAGTGAGTCACTCGACTCCGACTTGGCCCTCAGCACTCCGAGTTCGATGAGGCCGTAGGTTTGCCGCAGTTCGACATTCGGAAACGCCGCTCTCAAACCGGCCAGAGTTGTGGGCGGCATCGGCTCTGAGCCATAAGTGATGAGCCGGAGGGCGCTGAGGTCCCGGCCCTCATAAGCCCTGCTCAGGAGGAGCATGTTCAGAAAAGTAGGCGAGGCTGGCAGAAGTTCGACCTGATGCCGCTCCATCAGATCGCAAATGTGATTCGCCGAGCGATCCTCGGGCAGGATCACCGGACTGCCGTTGGCAAGGCAATGCAGGAGAGTATTCAATCCTCCCCAGTGGTCGAAAAGGAGGAAATTTAAAGTGCGGAGCGCGGGGCGTGGCTTGTGAAACTTGGCCAGAAGCCGGCCGAAATCATGGAGAACCGCCTTCGGCTGCCCGGTCGATCCGGAGGTGAACAAGAGTAGCCCGGGACTGCCGCTCTCGCGGAGAGATTCGATCAGTGGATGAGAGCCTTCCGCATCGCGCCGCACAATGGAAACGTTATTGCCGCTCTCAACTCTGATTTCGAACGAGGCGTTGGCGATGTCTGCAAGCGAAGGCGACTTCGCTAAGGTGGCCGGGAGCAGAGGGACGAGAATCGTGCGCAACTCGGCGAGCGCCAGCAGCATTGCAGCGGTCCGCGCCGAATAGTCTGCCTCCAGCAGCACCGTTGCGCCGGCGTCCACGCCGTGTGTTCGTAGATATTCAAGATCCCGCTGAACCTGCAGACAAATCGAGGAGCCGGAATATCCTTCGTCACGCCAATAGAGGGCGGGCGGGCTCTCTTGCGCCGCAAGACGATCCAGAATGAAGCCGACGTTGCTCACAATTTATGACTCAAAGCCTAACGATGGCGCATCCCCAGGACAGGCCGACGCCAAAACCACAGAGAAGCGCGAGTTGACCTGATTGCGCAGATCCTTTCTCAAGCGCCCGCGACAGGGCTACGGGAATGGAAGCGGAAACCAGGTTACCAGTATCGGCGAATTCAATCACCATCTTGCCGGCCGGAATCTCGAGCGCAGTGCGAATGGAATCCAGCGCAACTCTGCTGGCCTGATGGAAGACGAACACATCGATGTCCTGGAGCATGAGATCATTGGCCGCCAGGATTTCCCGGACTGACGCCGGCACTGTCTTGTTGAAGAAAGACAGCACGCCCAGCCCATCCATTACTATGTGCTCGGCGGTTCTCACGTTCCCGCTCTGGTCCACCACTTCGCGGCCCGTCTCGCAGGAATGCGGAAGTCTCATGCCTCCAGCCGGGATCATGAACTGCTGGTAATGCCGGCCCGATGTTCCGCAGCGGATATCGCGAATACCGCGGCCATCCTCCGAGGGCGCGAGAATGCTGACGGCAGCCCCGTCGCCGAACAAGCAGCGGGTCGCGCGGTCCCCCGGGTGGATATAGCGCGTGTAGGTATCGGCGGTGGCCAGCAGCACTCGCGTCGCGGCCCCGCTTTCAATCAGACTGGAGCCCAGCCGCAGACCGTAGATGTATCCGGAACAAGCCAAGTTTATGTCCAGCGCGAGAACATTGGCAGCAAGCCCTAACTTGCCGTGCATCAGACAGGAGTTAGGCGGCATGATGTAATCCGGCGACTGGGTGCAGAAAATCAAAGCGTCGATTTTGTCGGCGTGAAGTTCGTCGCGCGCGTCCAGGTCTTTGCAGGCGCTCAAGGCAAGGTCCAGCGCCGTTTCGCCTTCAGCGGCGACATGCCGCGCAAGCACGCCCGTTCGTTGTTCCAGCCGATCAAAATCCCAGTCCAGTTGTTCCGCCCTCAGTTGCTCGTTGGTGAGCACCCGGGCGGGAAGGGCGACCGCGATCGTCTCTATTGCGGTCAAGCGATCAGGCTCCGAACACGCGATCCTTCCGAAAACTCCGCGCCCACGGTAGTGGACGGACCGTGCCCGCCCCACACGACTATATCGGCTGCGAGGTTTTGCAGTTCTTTCACGGAGGCAAGCAACCGTGCCCGATTCCCCCCGGGCAGGTCAGTACGACCGATCGTTCCGCGCATCAAGGTATCGCCCGAAAACAACATGCCTTCGATCAAGAAGCAAACACTGCCCGCTGTGTGTCCGGGCGTCGGAATCCAGGTCAGATTAAATGTGCCCAACTGGAACAGCGGCGGAAGCTTCGAAATGTCGTGCGTAATAGCCGGAATTCTTACCGGATCGGGATGCTCGAAAACCTTGCCGTACAGATTGGCCCGCCGCAGGATGGCTTCGTCGCCGCGGTGCAGGTAAAACGGCGCCGCATACCGATCCATAAGATCGGCGACAGCGCCTATGTGATCGAAATGGCCATGGGTATTGACGATGCCGCGCGGACGCCAGCCGTTCTCATCGATCAACTTTGCAAGACCCGCGGCGTCGCTGCCGGGATCCACGATCAGAACATCCGCGTGGCTGTCGGCGATCAAATAACAATTCTCCCGCCACCTTCCATTCACAAAAGTGGTCACCTGGAGGCTCAACGGACCCCTCCGAAATAGAGCGCCTGCCCGGTGATCTGCCGCGCCGCATCGGAAGCGAAGAAATCGATGGCTCCCACCAGTTCGTCGAGCGCCATGTCTGCCGACTTGACCAAAACTGAACGAGTGTTATCGAGAACAGCTTCGCCCATGGACTCCGTCATGCGCGACGGATAAATGGAAAGGCCGAGGGCGTTGAAGGTGATGTTTTCTTTGGCGAATTCGCGGGACATGGAGAAGGCTAACTGCTCCAGACCAGCCTTACCCGCGCCATAAATGACGCTGCCCGCCTGTCCCAACGGGACGACGACCGAGGAAAGATAGATCACGCGTCCGAAACCGCGACGCTTCATGCCGCGAACGGCGTTGCGGGTGGTGATAAAAGCGCCCAGAACACTGCTGCGCAGCGTTTCTTCGGCGTCTTTTGCGGACATCAGCAATGCCAAGCTGTTTGCTTTGCTGCCGGCGCAATAGATCAGGACATCCGGCGGCGTTCCCAACAAGGCCGAAAAGACATGTTGAACCTGACCGGCATCGGCCACATCCGCGCGGAAATGGCGATAACGCTCATGGGTGAGATCGCTCTGGCCGCGGCTAAAGCCAGCAACATGGTGGCCCCTGCCGGCGTAGTGCCGCGCCAAATCTTTTCCGATTCCCTGGCTGCTGCCAGCGATCAGAATATTGCAACCGCTTTTCAATCGGCAGTTTGCGTCGCTGCACTCTGCCTCGCGACGACGGCCTCCACGTAGCTGGCTAAGGACCCGACCGTTCGAAAGGGCGCTTCCTGAAGCGACATGCTGTCTTCATCCACGAGCACGACCGACAGTCCCATCCTGGTCTCCAGCTGACCTTCAATCGCGACGATCAGATTTACAAACGCAAGCGAATCCAGACCGGATCCACGCGCCAGGAGCGGCGTCTCGAGATCTTTTTGAATTTGGAATCCACCCGCCGACTGCTCATTCACTTCATCAATTGCGGCGAAGATGACGGAAAGAATGTCGTCGCGCATGGGTTGAAATTCGTCAATCATTTATAGCATACGAACTCGTTATTCGCCTGCGCCAGACGACTGCGGCTAAGCGACCGGCGAACCTCGATGGATTCGCCGGCCGGGGATACTCATCGGTGAATTCTTACAGGATCCTCAGGAAATTCAGGAGATCCTGCTTCTGTTGTGTTGTCAGCCCGTTAAAGTTCTGAACAACAGCATTTGCTTCGGAGTTCGGATCTCTCCCCCCTTTCGCGTGGTCTTCGATCGCTGTCAACAGGTCGTTGTCGCGGCCGTCGTGCAGAAAGAAGATTCTCTGCCCAAGGCCCCACAATGGCGCGGTGCGGAACTCGTCCGGCCCCGCAAGCCCCTGCGAGATTCGATCCCCGAGCGCGCCCATGTGGTGCACCAGGAGGTCAGAGAACAGGTTGGCTGCCTGATTTCTCAGAGCCGCGGTAGCGAAGTTTCCGGTCTGCATCGTGCGTACATGGCAGACGGAACAACCGACACTGTCAAACATAGTGCTCCCCTTGTTCTCCGACGCCGAACACGTGCTTCCCACTGTGCAGGCGGGCGTGGGTGGGGCCAGAAACCGCATGAAGTCGGCAAAGGCCATGACATCGCTCAAGACGCCCGTCGGAGTCGCAACCTCATAGTTGGTGTGGTCATTTGGGCTCGTGCCGGCATAGCACGACGCCGGATCGGGTATGCCGCCTTCGCCCCTCTCGTCGGAGAAAAGATCGTTCGAAATGCCCATTTCCACGTTGTAGGCTTCTCCCGAGAAGATGGCCAGAGACTTGTTCTGCGCCTTCCATCCGAATCGCGTCAGGGTACCGTCATTGCCGTTCCGGTTTTCATGGCCGGCAATCCCGAACGGCTTAGCGGCGCTGGCGTTGGCCAGAATCGTTGCATCCGGAATAGCCTCGATAAGCCCGTCTCCAAACGTTGGCGTCGGAATGCGAAAGATGATGTTGGAAAGATTCGCGGCAAAGTTCGGCTGACTGATTCGACAGCTGGGCGGGGCTCCACTGGTTCCCGCGATCGTGAATAAATCGTGTACGCCGCCGTCATTTGTGAATCGAATCTCGCGAACCGGGCCGCCGGGGCTGATCAGGCCAAGAGCGACGAGCGGAAAAACCTGCCACGGGGGCGCGACGTTCCCCGTTACCTGCGGGTTCGATGCCGGGCTGCTGCCCCCCACCGCCGGCTGAGCGTGGCAACCCGCGCAACTGTTCAGATTGAATCGCGGCCCCAGTCCGTTCGAAATACCTTCAACCTCCTGGAATCGCGTTTGACCATCAGCAAAAAATGCCCCCTCATTAGTCGTCAACCCCGCGATGGGGCCACCCGAACCCGCGGCGCCCCCTCGCGGTCCGGGATCCTTTTGCGCCTCCAATGGGGCCACCGTCCATGAGGCGGTCATTAAGGCCGCACAAGCCGCAAAGCGTCGCGCGGTAAGAAAGGCCGGCTTTTTCTCGGCTGATGCCGGGAGTGTTCTGGTTGCACGCGCATTCCACAGAAGCGCGTTCTTCGATTGCCGCATTCACACCTCCAGTGAGTACCCTTGCTAACGAAAGGGCGGTATTTGGGTTTCTGTGTGGAGTTGGCGGGTGGTAGGATCAAGTTACCAGGCTTGGGGTCCGTCCCACGGATGCCAAGTAAAATCGGCTCTCGCCCACACAGCGGGAGCCGATTTTTTTGCAAATAGGAGGTATCTATTTCTGAGTTATTGTGTGGTTTTCTCTGCGGGATTTGCAACTAAAATTACAATAATAATTTGTTCACCGTTCTGAAAGTCACGCGGAAAACAGCCACCATTGCGACGTTTTTCCAAGCGCTTCGCGCAATGATATTCCACCGAAGCCGCACAGCGGGCGGCCTTTGGTTTGCTGGGGCAAAACGCACTTACGCGATAACAAAAGACGACAGTGTGTCCCTGGAAGGGCAGGGAGCAATCAATATCAATTGGGATTTTCCGGGCATGATTATCGGAGTTACACAAAATTCGGGCATCGCAGCCAAGGACTATCTGGTACTCCGATGCTGCCTTAGCGTACGATTTTCTGCCAGATTGCGCGACCGACGAAGAACGGCCCCATTTCCTGCATGAAGCTCGACGTCTGACGCGTGCGGCGCATGGCCTGGACGCATGCGGAGAGCGGAAACAATTCCTTTCCGATCAGGCCGATCACGAAGTCATTGTCGCTCTTATCCATGCCGAACGACGCGAGACGCACATCGTGGGCGTAGCCCGCTTCGCCGAAGCTGTGGCCGATTTTTCCGTGCTCCCGCAGAATCGAAGTCTGGTCTTCCGCAGATAGCGCATTGAACTCGCCCTTCCGCCGAAGCGGATACCAGACATGCCAGCGCCATTCCGGGTCCGTGACCACCTTGCGGCAACGGTGCAGCAGCCACTCCTCGAGATTCGGCTCATGCCCGAGGGCGTAGGTCCGGCCCAGCATCGTGTATTCGGGTCTCAGGGGCAGTTCCCGGAAAGCGCTGTCGTTCAGAAATTGGCGCAGTATGTTCACGAAAAAGTTCGGGTCGTCGCTCCACGTGAGCAGGCCAACGCCGCGTGGATCATTCGCGTCTTCGTAGAGCACGGACTCGAGGCCGGAACCCGAGAGGGCGTCGATCAGCTTTTCGGTGTCGGCCGCGCCTCCGAAGGCCAGGAACTGCATGAACAAACGGCGGTCGGAGGTTTGCTGCTCACCCCCGCGGATCCCGCCTTTTTCTCTGATGTCGAGCGCTTCCACAAATTCAGAATACCCGCCCCGGCTGCGCGATCAGCCGAGCAGATGGCCCATCTTTGCCTTTTTCGTTTCGAGGTAGACCTTTCGGGAATCGTGGGCGGCGGCGATGCACGGGACTCGTTCAGCCACCTTCACGCCCGCAGCCTCCACAGCGCTGAGTTTCGCCGGATTATTCGACAGCAGGCGAACCGAACCGATTCCGAAGTGGGCAAGAATCGCGCCCGGCAACCGATATTTCCGGAGGTCGCTCTCGAAGCCGAGTTGCTCGTTAGCTTCGACGGTGTCCGCCCCGAGATCCTGGAGCTCATAAGCGCGCAGCTTATTCATGAGGCCAATACCGCGCCCCTCCTGGTGCTCGTAGATGATGATGCCGCGGCCTTCCTGTCCGATCTTTTCGAGCGCGATTTCAAGTTGCGCGCGGCAATCGCAGCGCAGACTGTGGAACACGTCGCCGGTCAGGCATTGCGAATGAATGCGGAGGAGCGGCGGCGGCCCTGTGAGGTCACCCATCGTGAGGACGACGGCTTCTTCAACGCGTGTCGCGCCGTCCGATTCAAAGGTCCCGTCGAAGCCGTAGATGCGGAAGTCACCGTATTCGGTCGGAAAATTCGCTTCGGCTTCGAGGGAAACGCGGAAATTAGAAGAGCGATCCATCAGGCGCTGCCGATTGATTAACCTCAATTATAGTGAGCGCCGATACATGAACCCGCAGCCGTTCGAAATGGAGCAGTATCTCATTACGCTGCTGGTCAAGATCGGCGTGATGGCTGCGATCGCGAGCTTTGGGGTCCGAAGCCGCCGCGTCAAACGCATGCTGAGGCGCGAGGAACGCACGCTGGATCAACGTTTCCGTCTTGCGCTCTGGTTTATTGCGCTCTTCCTTCCGGGAGTGGCGATCCGGGTAATCACGAAGGGTAACTATCGGGCGTTGGACCTGGGATTCGAGGGCAGCCTGCTCGCGGGAATCACGGGCGGCTATTTCTGCGGCTGGGTTGCCGGGATGGCGATCTCCCTGCCGGCAATGAGGTTTGGGGAAATTCTTTCGCTGCCGATTTTCGCGCTGGCGGGACTCGGCGGCGGACTACTGCGCGATTCGGCAAGGGATGTCGAGGACATCTGGCGGTTTTCGCCCTTTCCGGACGTTAATTTCTATCGGATTTTCCAGCCCGGCCGAGAGCTGCGCAGCGCGTTGCTGCATGCCTATTTCACGGTTGGCGTTCTCGTGGCGGAAGCGTTGCGTCAGTTGCTCGGTGGGCTTTTCTTCGTCAACCTTCTGTTCACGCTGACGCGTTGGGGCGACTGGCCGGCACAGATACTGGGACTACTCGCGACTTATTTCTCCATTACGTTGCCTCTCAAGGTCTGGAACAATACGCGCACCGAGGCAAAGCTCGAAGAACATCAGGGACTCCTGATGCAGGCTCGGCTTGATGCTTTGACCAGCCAGATCAATCCGCATTTTCTGTTCAACACTCTGAACTCGATCTCGACTCTAATCCGAATCAATCCGGACCAAGCGCGGACGATGCTGCAAAAGCTTTCGCGAATTCTGCGGCGAAGGCTCAAGAATCAGGATCATTTCTCGCCGCTGCGCGACGAACTGGAGTTCATCGAAGACTATCTTTCCATCGAAATTGTACGTTTCGGAGACAAACTGAGGATCGCGAGAGAGATCGATCCAGCCGTTTCCGATATGCTTGTGCCGAGCATGCTCCTGCAACCGCTGGTGGAGAATTCGATCCGTCACGGACTCGCGGGAAAAGTGGACGGCGGAACAGTCACGCTGAGGGCACGGCGGAAGGGCGACTGGCTGTCGATCGAAATCGAGGACGACGGAGTGGGGATTGCGGAAGAGGAACTGGCGGCCATCGGCGCCAAGGGGATTGGCGTGAGCAACGTACGGGAAAGGCTGAAGGTACTTTACAATCAGAACTATCGCATGAAAATCGACTCTCAGCCGGGACGCGGCACGCGAATCGAAATTGAAGTGCCGGAGATTCAACACCGGATGGCGGTGGTGTCCTGAGGTCGGTTCTCGAAGCCCTGCCCCGTATTGACCGGGAGGGGTTTCGATCCATTCCTGAACGCACACGACGCGTTTACGATCTTCTTTCGGGGGTATATCCCGTTTCCACCATGCTGTTTCACTCGCGGGCGCATAAAGAAGTGGTTTCGCTTGCGGGTATTAAGGATGGCATGACGGTTCTGGAAGTGGCGACTGGCTCTGGAGAGATGTTCCGGCGGATTGCGCGCGCAAACCCGGCGGGACTGACCTGCGGGATCGATATCTCGCCGAACATGGCGGCCCGAACGCAGCGCATCGCTAACCGGAGGATTCCCCATTCCCGTGCGCACTGTCAGGCGGTGGATGCAAGGAATATGCCGTTTCGCGACGGGTCGTTCGACGCGGTCGTCTGCTGCTACCTGCTGGAATTGCTGGGTGAGGAAGATATTTTTCAGACGCTCAGCGAGACGCGGCGCATCCTTCGCCCGCGCGGAAGATTGGCGTTGGTCCTGATCGGACAGCAGTTGGCTGCCTTCAACGCCTGGTACAAATTCATAAGCAGCCTGGCGCCCGCATTTCTGGGACGGCAGGTGGAGTCGTGCATTCCCGAAGTGATGGACAGTTGCGGCTTCCGAATCGAGCATGATCGGCAAGTACGACAAGGGTGCTATCCATCACGCGTGATCGTTGCGCATAAATAGCAGAAGTGAATGTGGTTCCGGAAGTGCTACGCACGGAGCCGGAGGCTTTTATGGCCGATCACGACAAAGAGAAGAAGTGCGCACATCCGTCGTGCCAATGCGCCGCGCGACCAGGCAGCAAGTACTGCAGCCAGTATTGTGAGGATGCCAAAGGCACGATGGAGTTATCGTGCAACTGCGGCCATCCGGGCTGCGAGATCTAACAACCGTTAACGCGTTCGGCGGCGTTGAGGCGCTCCGCTCAGCGCCGCGAGGAACGCGGGTATTCCTAATCGAGGAATTCGTAAGCCGGCAAAGTCAGGAATTCATTGAAGTCGCCTGAGAGCATCATTTTGCCGAAGAGGTCGGCGGCAGCGTGGTACTTGCCCTTTTCGAAGCGATCCGTTCCGACGCGAGCACGCATCTTTTCCAGTTCTTCGGCAATCACGGACTTCACTAAATCCGGGGTGACGGGGCGGCCGTCGTCGAGCTTTGCTCCATGCTTCGCCCATTGCCAGACCTGAGCGCGGGAGATCTCAGCCGTTGCGGCATCTTCCATCAGGTTGTAGATGGGCACGGCGCCGTTGCCGCGCAGCCACGCTTCGAGATACTGAATTCCCACGTCCACGTTCAGGCGCAATCCGTCTTCGGTAATTGTGCCCGGCGGGATCGCGAGAAGGTCCTTTGCGGTGACGCGCACGTCTTCGCGCTTCACGGAGATCTGATTCGGTCCGGTCATGTGCTCGTCGAACACGCGCTTTGCCACGTCGACGAGGCCGGGATGAGCCACCCAAGTGCCATCGTGACCCGCCTTCACCTCGCGGAGCTTATCCAACCGTACTTTCTCAAGAGCGGCATTGTTGGCCTCGGGATCGTTCTTGATGGGGATCTGAGCAGCCATACCGCCCATGGCGTGAATCCCGCGCCGATGGCAGGTCTGAATCAGCAGGTCGACATACGATGCCAGGAAGTGAACGGTCATAGTGACCTGGGCGCGGTTGGGCAGCGTAAAGCCGGAGCGATTGCGGAACTTTTTGATAAAGCTGAAAATGTAATCCCACCGGCCGCAGTTGAGACCAGCGGAGTGGTCTCGCAGTTCCCACAAAATCTCGTGCATCTCGAACGCGGCCAGGATGGTTTCGATCAGAACGGTGGCGCGGATCGTTCCATAGCGGATTCCGACGTGGCGCTGAGCGAAATCGAAAACGTCATTCCAAAGGCGAGCCTCGAGATGAGACTCGAGTTTGGGCAAATAGAAATAGGGGCCGGAGCCACGACGGATCAGCTCCGCGGCGTTGTGGAAGAAATAAAGCCCGAAATCGAAGAGTCCTCCGGAAATGGGCTCGCCATCTACGAGGAAATGCTTTTCGACCAGGTGCCAGCCGCGCGGACGAACGAGCAGCACGGCGGTCTTCTCGTTAAGGCGGTACTGCTTTCCTTCCGGACCCTCGAACGAAATCACGCGGCGGATCGCGTCCATCAGGTTGCGTTGGCCTTCGATCACGTTCCGGCTGGTGGGTGAATTGGCATCCTCGAAGTCCGCCATGAACATACTCGCACCCGAGTTCAGGGCATTGATGACCATCTTGCGGTCGGTGGGCCCGGTGATCTCGGTGCGACGGTCCTTGAGGTCGTCGGGGATCGGCGCGACGGTCCAGTCAGATTGGCGGACGTGCGCGGTTTCCGGAAGGAAATCCGGCAGGATGCCTTCATCGATCTCCTGCTGGCGCGCGGCGCGGCGCTCTAAGAGACCGATCCGCCGGGCATTGAACTTTCGGTGGAGGTCCACGAGGAACGCCTGCGCCTCGGGCGAGAGAATCTCAGCATCCGAGAGGGTCGTGGAAACGGGATTTGACATCAATTACGCCCGCACAATCCTGGTGTGGCGCACATGCCCGAGGGGCATCCGCCCATCTCGGAAGGACCAGGACGAAAAGATTCGTTCCCGGCGCGGGCGGCGAAGGTCGAGTATTCCTGTTTCAGGTGCTTCTGTCCGCAGGACGGGCAGCCGTACTCAAGGACGTCGTCGGAGCGCCGCACCAGCTTCTCAAACTTATTTCCGCACGATTCGCAGAGATATTCGTAGATCGGCATAACTGAAGATATTATCGCGGAGGGTCGACGCCCGGCGTCTGCTCGGGAACGGTATTCAGGGAACGATGAGGATGCGGATGTTCTGCCATCCGGATCCGCAGCGATTTTAAGGTAGGCGACCGAGTTCGATTTCTGCTGCGATGGGGAGAAGTTCGAGAGGCTTCTCAGGCGGGGGGCTGCCTGGCTGTTCCACCGAACAGGAAAAGTGCGGCGGCCGGACAAACAGACTCCGGCCGCTCGCGCGCACGCAACGCCTTACGTTATTTCCCTACATAGCCCTGAACGTAGACCGCTTTGACGCCATTCACCGTCGTTTCAGTCCCGGTGACCGTCATGACTTTCGCGAAGTTGTCCGACGCGGCTTTGCGGAAACCGACTCCGCCATCGCGTCGCGGGTCGTGCTCTTCGGCCATCAGCAGATAAACGGCTCCGGCTTTGGTTACCAGACCGATCGGCTCTCCGTTGGCGATGCACTTCTTGCCGCAGGAGGAGTGCTTATCTCCATGCTTACCGAGCTGCAGATAGCAAGAGACATCAATAATCTCGCCGGTCAAAGTAACGGTGTGACCGGGCAACGGCTTGTTGTCGACTGATGCGCCCTTGGTGGTATTGGACCAAGGCTCGGCCGCCTTGTCCCCCAAGTCACCGGATGATCCCCAGCCGCCGGTCGGCTCCATCGAGGGCTGCAGCACTCCGCTGGCCACCGCCGCCTTCTTCTCGGGGGCCTTGTCCTGCGAAAGGGCGATGCTGGCTGCGAGTCCCAGGGCAAATACTGAGTACGCGATTTTACGAATCATATGGCTCCTCTCCACCGCATTCTATTACGATGATTGGTCGTTAGCTTCCATATTTTGATGTTTACCCAAGGGATCGATGAGGCCTCTTCAAACGGAGTCGTGGCTACGCGGAATATTGCCGGGTACAGACCCGGTTACAGGACACTTGGTCCGAGCGGCAGAACAGATCACAGAAGAAATCGAGAAAGCGCTTCACGCACTCACTCGCGAGGAGGTCTGGGCAACACCTCATGGAATGACCTCAGCGGGATTTCACGCGAAACACCTGGCGGGAAGCACGAGGCGACTTTGCAAGTATCTACAGGGACGCCAACTGACTCCCACGGAAGTTTCTGAAATCGCGGAGGAGTCCAAAGGACAGGAACTTCCCGCCGAGTTGATCTCGGGAGTCGAAGAAGCATTCCGCCAATATGTGTCGCTGATTCGGACCATACGTCCCGAAGAATTTGGCTCCATCCGCGAGGTGGGCAGGCAGCGTTTGCCGGTGACCGCGATTGGGCTCGCGATTCACATTGCCGAGCACGGGGCGCGCCATCTGGGACAGGCGATCACTTCGGCCAAACTCGCGCGGGCCGTGGCCGATATTTAAACAGCACGGGGTGCCTGCGCCGCAATTAATAGGATTCCTCGACGGTAACCCGAATTAGACTCACTCGCGCCCTGACAAAACGAACGCGCCCAGTCCATTGGTGTGGTTCCTGTGGCCAAAAACTGCTGCATTCAAACCGCCTGTCCGTTGATGGCGGGGCCGGGACTGAGTATCAGGTCCGCCGTCTGCGCGAGCAGACCGATTCGCGAGAATTCCGAACCGTTACGGCGCGTCTTCCACGCTTCGGGTGGGGCGAGCCGGGACGCGATCGCGCTTCCGGCGCTCAAAAGCGGGGAACACGGAGTTCTTCCGCCGGAGGCTGGCGACGCCTCGGGTTCGACCGGGCGGGCTTGGCAAGTTTTACACATTCCGCCTGCTCGAGTAGCCGAAAGGCCGGGTGTCACACTATAGGTAAGGCCCGAAGGGGTCTCCCGTCTACAAGTGAACACTCTGAATCTGTCTTTCGGCTTTTCTTTTGAGGATCTCTACGCGCGGGAGGGACTGGCGCGGCTCGACGGCGTTTTTCTGGAACGTCTGGGCGAAGCGGCTCCCGAGATCCTGACGCATTTAAAGGATGCGCGGGAGAATCCGGAATCTGTTGCGGGCAAACCGGAATCCGAGCTGATCATCGCGATTGCTCCCTATCTCGACGACTTCATCGGAGAGTTGTTCGGGATCGGGAGGGAATTGCGCGCGCTGCAGGCGAGTCATCACGAGTTGGCGCCGCTTTATTCAGTGAAGCGGCGGTTCGTGCAGCGGAAGGCGCTAACGGGGCAGACGCCGGACAAGGCGATGGCCATTGACGGCGTGGCCGCAGCGCGGGAACTCGAAGCATTTCTGCTCGAGCCGCTCACGGAGTTTTCGTATGCCCGCCACGTCGCGCGATGGCTGGACGCGGAGGCGGAGAACGCAGAGCCGCTGCGCATCGCGTCGCAATACGCGATATGGGCGACACTGACGCCCGCCGGAAAGAGTAAGCATCAATCGGGAATCCTCTTCAGAACGCCACACAAGCTCGATCCTTATCGCCTCGTACCGGCGGAGATTCACTCAAACGGCTTGGTACAGCTGCAGTTTGGGCCGGAGCATTGGCGTACTCGTGAAGGATTTCAGCTCACCGACCCGGGCGCGGATCTGCGAATCACGCTCGATCAAACGCATTACTGCATCAAGTGCCACAACCAAGGGAAAGATAGCTGTTCACACGGCCTGAAGGAGAAGGACGGAAGCTATAAATCGAGCGTTTTCGGCGTAAAGCTGGCAGGATGCCCGCTCGACGAGAAGATCTCCGAGATGAACGTCGTAAAGGAGCGCGGCACTCCAATCGGCGCGTTGGCCTGCGTGACGATCGACAACCCAATGTGCGCCGGGACCGGCCACCGCATCTGCAACGACTGCATGAAGGCGTGTATTTACCAGAAACAGGACCCGGTGGACATCCCTCAGATCGAGACGCGGACTTTGAAAGATGTGCTCGAACTGCCGTGGGGCTTCGAGATCTACAGCCTGCTGACGCGATGGAACCCACTGAACTTCAGCCGGCCGGTCCCACGCCCGGAGACCGGACATAAGGCGCTGATCGTAGGGCTGGGACCAGCTGGATTTACGCTGGCTCACCATCTCATGAACGACGGGCACATAGTGGCGGCCGTCGACGGTCTCAAGATTGAGCCGCTCTCACCTGAAATCTCCGGCGTGGATCCGGTCGGCCGCCGGACGGCATTCCGTCCCATCCGCGACATCAGCGAAATCTACGAACGGCTCGATCGCAGGGTCATGGCCGGATTCGGCGGAGTGGCCGAGTACGGGATCACGGTTCGGTGGAACAAAAATTTCCTGAAGGTGATCCGACTGCTGCTGGAAAGGCGGCGTGAGTTCAGCATGTATGGCGGAGTGCGCTTCGGCGGAACCCTGACCGTGGACAGCGCGTTCGAAATGGGCTTTGACCATATCGCGCTCTGCGCAGGGGCCGGGCGGCCGACCGTAATTCCGATGAAGAATGGCTTGGTTCGCGGCGTTCGTCAGGCTTCTGATTTCCTGATGGCGCTGCAGCTCACGGGCGCGGCTAAGCCGGATTCGATTGCGAACTTGCAGATCCGCATGCCGATTGTAGTGATTGGCGGAGGACTGACGGCCATCGATACGGCGACGGAGTCATTGGCCTACTACATCGTGCAGGTAGAGAAGTTCTATGAGCGCTACACGGTGCTGACCGATGAACTGGGCGAAGTGACAGTCCGATCAAGCTGGACGCCGGAAGAGGCGTTCACCGCAACGGAGTTTCTGGCGCATGCGCGGGCCATTCGCACGGAACGCGCGAGGGCGCAAGTCGAAGGACGCGAACCACGGTTCATCGATCTTCTCAACTCCTGGGGCGGCGTAACGATCGCTTATCGGCGCCGCATGGTGGACTCTCCGAGCTACACGCTGAACCACGAGGAGATTTCGAAAGCATTCGAGGAGGGTGTGCGCTTCGCGGAGTGTCTCGCGCCGGAAGAGGTTGAAGTTGACGCGGCCGGCTCCGCGGCGGCGCTGAAATGCCAGCAATATCGTTTCGACGAAGATGCCGGCAAGCTGATTGCGACCGGTAAAACGGTCACGCTCCCCGCGAGAACGATTCTTGTGGCGGCGGGAACACAACCGAATACTGTGCTGGCGCGGGAAGACGAGCGCAATGTCGTTCTCGATGGCCGGTATTTCCAGGCGTATGACGAGAACGGGGAGAAGGTGAAGCCGGAACGAATCGCCAAGCCGAAGACGCCGCAGGTGTTAATGTCGCTGCGCGAGGACGGACGAGCGATCAGCTTCTTCGGCGATCTCCATCCCTCGTTTTCGGGCAACGTGGTGAAGGCGATGGCGAGCGCGAAGCAAGGGTATCCGGTGGTTTCGCGAGCGCTGGCGAAGACTGCGCCAGTGGGCCCCAAACCCTCGGAACTGCTGGCCCAACTAGATGACGCTCTTCGAGCGACGGTGCACGATGTGGTCCGATTGACGCCGAATATCGTTGAAGTAGTAGTGCGCGCTCCAATTGCTGCGCGCGCTTTTCAGCCGGGTCAGTTCTATCGTCTGCAGAATTACGAAACGCTGGCGCCGCGTACCGCGAATACCGTGCTCGGAATGGAGGGCCTGGCGCTGACCGGCGCGTCGGTGGATCGCGAGAATGGCCTGCTTTCGACTATCGTTCTTGAAATGGGCGGGTCGTCGGATCTTTGCGCTCTGCTAAAAAAAGGCGAACCGGTGATCCTGATGGGACCGACGGGAACGCCGAGTGAGACACCTGCGAAAGAAACAGTACTGCTGGTGGGCGGGGGACTCGGCAACGCCGTACTGTTTTCTATCGGGCAAAAGCTTCGGGAAGAGGGATCGCGGGTGATCTACTTCGCCGGGTACAAGAAGATCGTTGATCGCTACAAGGTTGAGGAGATCGAGAAGGCGGCGGATATCGTCATCTGGGTGTGCGATGAGGCGCCGGGCTTCACAGCAGGCCGGGTGATGGACAGCGCGTTTGTCGGCAATATTGTCGAGGCGATGGCGGCTTACGGTCGCGGAGATCTGGGAGATTTCGGCGCGGCGGGGCCTCCCATACCGCTGAGTTCGGTGGATCGATTGATCGTGATCGGGTCAGACGGGATGATGCGGGCCGTGCAGCAGGCGCGCCATACAGTGCTGCGGCCCTATCTCAATCCGGACCATCAGGCGATCGGCAGTATCAACTCGCCTATGCAGTGCATGATGAAGGAAATCTGCGCCCAGTGCCTGCAGGCGCATAAGAACCCTGAGACCGGTGAAGAGACGGTGGTGTTCTCGTGCTTCAACCAGGATCAGCCGCTCGATCACGTGGATTTCGGAAGTCTGCGAACACGTCTGTCTCAGAACGGGGCGCAGGAAAAACTCACGAAGCTCTGGATTGACCACTGCCTGCGCGAGATGGGTGTGCGGTCCCGGGTCTAGCGGATAACAGCAGACCCAGCCAGCAGCTTACAGGCCAACTGAACAGCCAGGAAAGCCAATACCAATGAGGCCAGTCCTTGCTCCAGTTGGGAATCGTGGCGGCAATCCCCATAACTTCGCCGATGACGAAGAACCAGAACACGTGCCTCCCGGCGCGATTCGGAGCCAGGCGAGCGCAGATCCAGGCGCAGAGGATTGAGATGACGATGAAAAGCGCCGTACTCGTCATGAGGGCGGTATCGGACGGGACGTGTCCTCTCTCGAAGTCGCCCGGAAACAAGCGGGAAAGCAGCAGATCTGTCGCCAGAACCAGAATGATCGAAAGCGCATAGGCACCGATCACAGAAGCGATGGATTTCATCATTAGTCACGCCTCAACGCAAGGTAAGCTTCGTATCCCCGGACCTTAGCCCAGACATAATAACCGATTTTGGGTGGCTTCTTTATCGGCTATTCCCTCGGTGCGATTCCGAGAGAGCGCATTTTGCGGTAGAGGTTGGAGCGCTCCAGTCCGAGCATTTCGGCTGTGCGGCTGACGTTCCCGTTCGTTTCTTCGAGCTTCTTCTGGATGTAGTCGCGTTCAGCGGCCTCGCGGACATCCTGCAGACTTCCATAGCGATCGTTGACGCGGTCCGCACCGACCTTGCGGTTGGTTTGCAGCGGGATATTGCGGGCGTCGATCCGGCTTTGCGGGTTTAGGATGACGATGCGCTCGATCAAATTCCGTAACTCGCGCACGTTACCCGGCCAGTGATATTCGCGTAGCACCTGGAGAGCCTGTGGGGTCAGGTCCTTCGGACGGCGTCCGTAACTTCGCGCGAATTCGGCCAGGAAGTAGGCGGCGAGAGCGGCTATATCTTCCTTGCGGTCGCGTAGCGGAGGAACCTGAAACGGAATGACATTGAGGCGGTAAAAGAGGTCCTCGCGGAAATTGCCCTTCTCGATCTCGCTCTCGAGATTCTTGTTAGTCGCAGCGATGACGCGAACGTCGACCTGAATCGATTCGTGGGCTCCGACAGGCTCGAAACGCTGCTCTTCGAGAGCGCGCAAAACCTTTGCCTGGGTCTTCAGGCTCATGTCGCCCACTTCGTCGAGGAAAAGCGTGCCTCCGTCGGCCTTCTGAAATTTACCGACTTTGCGGTCGTGGGCGTTCGTAAAGCTGCCCTTCATGTGGCCGAAGAGCTCGCTTTCGATCATGTCTTCCGGAATAGCAGCGCAGTTCACCTCGACGAAGGGCATGGAACCGCGCGGGCTCATCTCATGCAAGGCGTGGGCGATCAGTTCCTTGCCGGTGCCGCTTTCACCGTAGATAAGGACGCGCCCATTAGTTTCAGCCATCAACGCCAACTGTTGGCGCAGCGCCTTCATGGGCACGCTTTCGCCCACGATATTCGCTCCGCTCGCGACGGAGTCGCGCAGGTTTTCGTTCTCGATGCGGAGGCGCCGATGGTCTAGAGCGTGCTTCACAACCAGTAGAACGCGGTCGATGGAAAGCGGCTTTTCAAGGAAGTCGTAAGCGCCGAGCTTGGTGGCTTTCACGGCGGTCTCGATAGTGCCATGCCCCGAAATCATGACGACGAGAGGTCTGTCCGCAGCGGGAATGTTCTGGATCCGGCTCAGCGTTTCGAGGCCATCTACGCCCGGAAGCCAAATGTCGAGCAGAACGACTTCGTAGATCGACGCCGCAAGAGCATCGAGGCACTCCTCGCCGCTGGTGACCGCGGCGGAATCGTACCCTTCGTCGGAGAGGACGCCGCAAAGGGATTGCCGGATGCCGGGTTCATCGTCCACAACCAGAATTCTCGGCGGCTTCATGCGCTGAGGGAAATAGGATTGGGGAATGTCCTCTGGTCTTCGGTCGTCACTGCCGGAACCTCAACGGTGAATCTCGCGCCACAAGGTTTATTGTCCTCGACGCGCACGCTCGCGCTGTGCTCGGCGAGGATGTGGCTCACGATCGCAAGGCCGAGGCCGGTACCGCGATTCTTCGTTGAGAAGTATGGAAGGAACAGTTTTTCTTTCTCGTCCGGGGTGATGCCGCAGCCGGAATCAGCGAACTCGATTTCCACCGTCTCAGCGATGCCGGCGCGAGTGGTGACGGTAAGGACCTTAAGAGGCGAATCCTGCATAGCCTCCGCGGCGTTGTCGACCAGATTGACGACGACGCGCTTAAGCTGCTCGGGATCGACGATAACAGGCGGCAGACCCTGCGCAGGGTCGAAGCGCAAGTCGATGCCCTCGAGACGGCCTTCAAAGACGCTCAGCGCGGTCGAAATGACATCGTTGATGTCGCAGATGACCGGCTGGGCTGCGGGAAGGCGCGAGAACTGAGAGAACTCATCAACGAGTCTCTTTACGGAGGCAGTCTCTTCGAGGATCGTGCCGGCGCACTCGACCAGGAGCAGCCGAACGTGGTCCGGCAGCGCGGCGCGGTTAGCCTGGCGCAGAATCCTTTCAGCGGATAGAGAAATGGGAGTCAGAGGATTTTTGATCTCGTGCGCGACGCGGCGGGCAACTTCGCTCCACGCGGCAGTGCGCTGGGCGCGCATCAGATCGCTTGTGTCTTCTATAACCACGACGAAGCCCGAATTGCGGCCCCTGCCGACAGCCGCCACAGTGATTGAGAGATGGAGCATTCGGCCAGCGGCTTTGACGTCCAGTTGCTGAGAAGCCACGCCAGTCCGGCGGGCGCGGTTCATCAGATAGCGGATTTCGCCAGCGTCCTCCCGAGAAAAAAGATCTTCGAGCCGCAGTGCCGCCCGGGCATCGGTGTCCGGAAGCATCTCGTCTAGCGCCGTATTCACTCGTTGCACGGCGCCGGAGGCATTGATGGAGATGATGCCTGTGGGGATGCTCTCCAGGATGGCTTCCGTAAAACGGCGTCGGGACTCGAGTTCGGCGCGGTTGGCCTCCAGATCGGCGGTCATACGGTTGAATCCGACAACCAAGCGCGCCAATTCGTCCATCGCTCGGGTTTCGACTCGGTACGAGAGATTGCCTTTGCTGACTTCTTCGGCAGCGCGCAGGAGAGCGGAGATCGGGACACTGATCCGCAGCGCCATGAACTGGGCAAGCCAGCCGGCGACGAACAGTACGAAAAGGGCAATCAGGATGAGGACGAGCGTCAGGTCAGTGCGGACTTCGCGGTGCTGAGCATACGTGAGCCGGACTGCGCGCACGTCGTTCTGAATCTTGGTGACCTGATCGGCGAAATTGACCGGGACGTCTTCGTCAACAAACACCGCGCCGATTTCCACGCCGTCGCGGAAGATAGGGGCGACGGCTGTGGCAGGTTGCACAGGTCGTTTGGCGGGAAAATCGCCGAAACGCGCGACCGGCGCCATCGAGCCGTTCGGCAGGACGGTCGCGCCGAAGATGCCGTGCCGGCGGCAGAAGAGTGTGAGCCAGGCGGAATCGGAGGCCGGTTCCTCGATTTGCGCAGCAGCCTCTGGCATTGCAGCGATGAGTTGAGCCTCCGCTAGAGCCTTTCCCCGTATCTGATCGTTCAGGGCAGAGAGGATGCCTGTGAAATCGTCCATCACATGCTCGGTGGGAGTGTAAAACCATCGCGCAAGCGCCCGGTTCATGACTTCCACGTTAAAGAGCACCATGAACACCACGGGAAGAAGGCTCAGCGCCAAGGCCCCGACGACGAGCTTGGTGCGAATTCTGGAACCGTATCGATCCCGGCGGCCGTCGACCCAAGCCTTAATTAGAATCTTGGCCAGCATGAAGGCCAAAGTGACCATCAGCAGGAAGATCAGCAGTGAGATGGCGAAAAAAAAGTAGGTCTGGGAGGGATTTCCCGGTCCGAGCGAGAAATTAAACTGGCCCTGCCAGAGGACAAGGGTCGCGGAGGCGAGGAGGAGGATCGCCAAAAAGACGTTCCGCAGAGCCTTGAACATGCTTTGAGCTTAGTATAGAGTTGGCTGACAAGAGTCCTTGCAAGAGGCCCGCTGCCGGGAGGAGGGGCGTGGCGAACGGTACTTTTAACCCCCTTTTCCGGTTTGACTGAAAGCGAGGCGAAAAGAAAGGACCTCGGAATTTAAAGCAAGTCCGTTATACTCAGGAGGATTGGCGTGACGTTATGCAGGCTATGATTCGATGGTCGCTTTACCTCGCCGCTGCGGCGCTCTGTGGGGGAACGGCCTATGCGGGCAATGCGGCGACTCTGGGCGCGCCGTGCGTGCCCGGAAGCCTGCAGAGTTATATCGATCTGAATCCCGCCGGTGGATGCTCGATCGGGATCGAAGAATTCTCCGCCTTCAATTTCAACTCGTCGGCAAATGCGCCGTTCACAACGAACGACATTTTTCTGACGCCAACAACCGGCGGATTCACGTTCACGCAGGTTTCCGGAGCGCCGTGCGCGGGTTCGAACGCGCCGTGTTTTGAAGAGCTGGCGGCCCAAATCGATATCTACGACATCTTTTATAAGTTCGCAATCGACCCCGGCCCGCAATCGAGTTCGGCGGATCTCGGAATGGACCCGCCGTTCGGCAACGTTACGATCAATCAGTTTTACTGCGCCGGAAGAGGTCTGGTGTTAGGCACGCTGGCCGGCATTCCAACCTGCGTCACTCCGGGACAGCACGGAGCGCAGGAACTGACCGTAAATGACACGAACCCGCCGTTCAGCTGGAATACAGGCTCAGTGCCTCTCAATCCCCGGATCGACAATTTCGCGGACGTGCTGACACAGATTATTCTCAACGGCACGAACGGTCCGGCGGGATTCGACAGCGTGACCGGGGACACCAACCTCACTCCCGAACCTTCGACGTTTCTGATCGGGGCGACGCTCCTGGCAGCAGGGATCTTAATCCGACGACGTTTCGCCTAGGCCTCGGGGGGCCTGCCGTATCTACCCATTCAAGCCGACCGCATCATTCGTTCTGGCATGGTGTTGCTTAACATGCGCTGGAGCGGCGGTCCTGCGAGCGGGTTACGGCGGGGAGACCGGCGCCTTCGTCCTACGCAATTATTCCAGCAAGGAATATCACGCCCGGCCCGATAACTGGGAGATCGCCGAAGACTCTCGCGGTATCGTCTACGTCGCCAATGGTAGCGGACTGCTCGAGTTTGATGGCGTCACGTGGCGGAGGACACGCCTGCCGGGTGACGCGGTTGCGCGATCAGTGGCGCTGGATTCGAAGGGAACGCTCTACTTCGGCGGAACCGGCGTATTCGGCTATCTGAAGCCGGATGCTTCCGGAACAGAGCGCATTGTTTCGCTGATACCGAGCGTGCCGCCGGAAGACCGGAACTTCGGGGAAATATGGCGCGTGCTGCCGGTGCGGGAGGGGGTATACTTCTGCTCCTATCGGCGGATCTTCCGGCTCGGTGCGAACCGGTCGATCCGGGTTTGGCGAACCACGAAGAGCTTCGGGAGGCCGGTTTCGATTAACGGCGCGGTCTATGTGAAGACGTCCGACCGAGGACTAATGAAGATGGACGGCGATAACCTCACCCCGGTACCCGGCGGAGAGTCGTTGGCGCCCCTCGCCATGGAAGGCGCCGTTTCTTTCGAGGGCGGCGGGCTGATTGCCATGGCAGACCGCTTGTACCGGCTCACGCGTTCGGGCATCGAGCCCTTTCGAACCGAAGCCGACTCTTATTTCGCTGTCGCCACCATCTACTCGATCGGGCTTCTGCGAGGCGGAGAAATAGCCCTTGGCACGCAGAGGGGGGGGCTTGTGCTCCTCAACGAGCAAGGCCGGTTGGATCGGATCATCACCGCCCGGGACCATGAGATTCCGGACGACTACGTTTCAGCCATTCACATGGACCGCTGGGGCGGCGTGTGGCTGGCGCATTACACAGGCGGCATCTCCCGATTCAATCCCGGCCTCAGCCGATTCGACGAAAGGCTGGGGCTGCAGAACGCATGGTGCTCCTTGCGACAGACGGGCACCCTTTTCGTTGGGACAACTTCGGGACTGTTCCGACTGCAGACGGACTCGCAGAGGCAGGGGGGTGGCGCACCTCGGTTTGATCGCATTGAGGGCATCGATAGCATCGTCTGGTCGCTGCGCGCTTACGGAAACGACGTCCTGGCCGCGACGAACAGCGGGGTGTACCTGGTATCGGGCGGACGTGCCATGCCCGTTTTGCAAAGCAAGCGGGCAGTTTTCGATATAGCCGTGGCCGCCCGCGACCACGATACGGTGTACGTCGCGGGCTGGGACGCGGTGCTGATGCTGCGGAAGCAAGCCGGCAACTGGGTAAAAATACAGGAGTTCAGCGCACCGGGACAAGAGATCCGGACTGTGGTCGAAGACAACGACGGAACCGTCTGGGCCGCGGCAAAGACAGGACCAGTGTGGAAGATTGATTTTCGGCTGACGTCCGTTGAAACGCGGAAGTTGGATTCCGCACAAGGAGTTCCGGACGGCCTGATCAACGCGCAGCGATACGGCGATCACGTGGTATTCGCGACTGCTGCGGGTCTTAGGCGCTACTCCGACCAGGTTAAGCGGCTCGCGCCGGATCTGAGCCTGGGAACGGAGTTCGCTAAGCGAGACGTGCTAAACGTATTCGAGGATAAACGGCGGAACGGCGCGTGGATTACCGGGAGCGGCTATCACGGTATTCTTTCGAAACAGCCCGGCGGCGACGACCGATGGCTCCCGATGCCGCTGCTTCAGACGGGAATCGACGGCATTTACTGGATGTCGCTGGATGACGATGGAGTGGCTTGGGCGATGGGAGCGGATGGGGTTCTCTTTCGATGGGATCAGACGCTTGCGGGGGACCCCGACCGCGACTTCCGGGTACTAACCCGAAGCGTTCAGACCAGCGACGAAAGGCAGATTCTGTACGGCGGTCGGGGAATTCCAGCGGTTCTAAGGATGCCTTATGGGTCGAATTCCCTGCGGTTCGACTTCGCGGCTCCGTTCTATGAAGACGCCGGATCCGTGGAGTATCGAATCAAGCTGGAAGGAAGCGATCGCGACTGGTTGCCGTGGAGCCGCGACACGAAGGCGGTGTATGCGAACCTGACCGAGCGCCTGTACACCTTCCACGTAGAGGCGAGAAGTCCGCACGGCGCGACGGCGAGAGACGCGTCTTTTCGGGTGCGAATTCTGGCCCCGTGGTATCGAACATGGTTTGCATACACCCTGTACGCGGTTTTCGCTGCATTGGGCATATGGGGGATCGTGCGCTGGCGCGTGCGGCAACTCGAGCAGGACAAGCGGCGACTGGAGCAAACAGTTGCGGAACGGACCGTGGAGATCCGCCAGCAGCGGGATGAAATTCAGGCGCAGGAGCGAAAGAGTCATGCGCTGTTGCTGAACATCCTTCCTTCGAAGGTGGCGGATGAACTGAAGGCGACCGGCGCTGTGAAGCCAGTCGGATTCGATGAAGTGACCGTCTGCTTCACAGACTTCGTGGGATTCACGCTTTCGAGCGAGAGACTCCCTCCTGATCATCTGGTGGACGCCTTGAACGAGTACTTCACCGCGTTCGACGAGATCGTCGCGCGATACGGACTGGAGAAGTTGAAGACCATCGGTGATTCGTATATGTTCGCGAGCGGACTGCCGGCGCGACGCGCTTCTCACGCGGTGGATGCGGTTCTTGCGGCGATGGAGATGGCCGAAACCGTGAAGGGGCTGGCGACCAAGCCCGGAGGGACCGGATGGAATATCCGTATCGGCCTGCACAGCGGGCCGGTAATTGCTGGCGTCGTCGGAATCCGGAAGTTCGCGTTCGATATCTGGGGTAACACTGTGAATTTCGCGGCGCGAATGGAATCGAGCGGGGTGCCGGGCCGGGTCAATCTCTCGGAACGTACCTGGAAGCTGACACGTAGTCTTATCGATTGCGAGGCGCGGGGCCAGGTGAAGATCAAGGAAGGCCGCGAACTGCCTATGTATCTGGCGCGGGGTATGGCAGCGGACTTCACCGCGCGTTATCGGACCGAATTCGGCGAAGATCCGCGAGCGGAGGCGGGTATGCAAGGCAGCCAGGAACGCGGACGGAGTATCGACGCACTCGTTCGATAGGTTCCTTCGTGCGGTCCCTGATCATCCTGGTGGCTGGCTGCGGATTGATCGCCCAGGTGCATCTTCCGGGAACTTCGGGGAATAAGAGCAGTGGCGGCGGCTCGAAGAGCCAAGCTTCGGATACGAATCAGGCGCACGAGACTACAGGGGAGTCCGGGACGAACAAGGTTCCGGGACAGCCAACGAGCGACGTGAGCAGCGCCCGAGAGCCCGACGGCTACGTTCTGGAACTTGCGTGGGCGCCGACAAGCCGAACACGGTTCGTCGTCAGTGGGTTCGGGCCGCAGTTGCAGGACGGTTCCATTCCCGAATCGTGCGCGAAGCCAAAGAAGCTTCCAGGTAGCGTCACGAAACTCGCGACTCTTTATATGCGGACTGCGGCCGATGCGCAACGCGAGTGGAACGTACACGGCTCGTGTTCCGGGCTGGACCCGGGCGACTACTTCACCCGGATGATACAGGCGCGTGTTGCTGTACAGTTGCCCGTGCAGCTCACGTCGCTCGAAGGAGAAGCGACCGCAAGCGGAGAAGAGATCGAATCGTATTTCGCGGGAGCGAACACAACGCTCCCACCAAAGGCATTCCAGGCGCGATGCGTGAACGGCATTTTTGCGGGTGTCCGCGTCAGTTTCGATCGCTCGCTAAATCCCCGCGAGCGTCGCGGCGCAGTGAGCGGCTGCGGAACGAATGCGAGGATTACATTGCAATCAGCGCAGCCATAAGTTCCACATCGCGAATATCGATGCGCTTAAGCTCGATATCCAGGGGGCGAAATTGGCCGAGCTGAGGGGAGCCAAGGGGCTGCTGTGCTTTCGCAGACGGTGGGGTATTATCTTTCGGGGTTCAATGACTTCATGAGCAGGGACGAGGGGCGGCTACTTTAGATGGATGCGATATTCGTTCAATTGAACCGATGAAGCTTCTGATCTTTTCGGATGTTCACGGAGACGCGAGAGCGCTCGAGAAGTTAATGGCGGTGGAGGCGGATCTCTATCTGTCCGCCGGCGATCTGGCGAACTGGGGCCGCGGACTCGACCCGATGGGAGAGATCCTGAAATCACGCGCGGGACGGGTCTACGCGATCCCGGGGAACCATGAGACCGAGGGTCAGATCGGAGCAATGTGCGAGAAATTCGGGCTGGCGAATCTGCACGGCCGGCACATCGAAGCTGACGGCTTTCATATCGCGGGACTGGGCTATTCCAATCCGACGCCGTTCGACACGCCCGGCGAGTATTCGGAGGAAGAACTCGCGGAGAAACTCCATGTCTTCGATGGCCTGAAGCCGATGATCGCGATCTGTCACGCGCCGCCACATGGAACGAGACTCGACCGTATCACCAACCTTCGGCACGCAGGCAGCAGGTCAGTACGCGAGTTTCTGTTGAGAGAAGAGCCGCGGTATTTCTTCTGCGGGCATATTCACGAGGCGGCGGGCGTGGCGGAAAAACTGGGAAACACATCTGCTATGAACGTGGGCAAGAAAGGATACCTGCTCGACCTCGATGAGCAGTCCGAACTGGGATTTATCTGAAATATGGCGACTTTGGGGTTGGTGGAATATAAGGACGCAACCGACGAAGTGCGTGCGGTCTACGACGACATCATGGCAACCCGGCAGACCGACTGGATCAATAACTTCTGGAAGGCGCTGGCGCGCGATCCTGCCACGCTTAAGCGGACGTGGGAGAGCATCAAACAGATCATGGCGCCAGGCACGCTGGATGCGCTTACGAAGGAACTCGTCTATCTCGCTGTCAGCGCCTCGAATCAATGCGGATACTGCATTGCATCGCATACCGCGGGCGCGCGCAAAGCTGGAATGAGTGACGCCATGTTCGCGGAGCTGATGGCAGTCGTCGGGATGGCGAACGAAACGAACCGATTGACGAGCGGGTATCAGGTGGAGATCGACGAACGGTTCCGAACCCCCTAAGCGTCAGGCGACTTTGGCTACGAGGTCGGCGAGTTCGATCGGGGTATCCAAACGAATGCCGCGTGCCAGAGCGGGAGAGATTGCAATGGCGTCGGAATGGTCCTCGAACCAGACGAGAAAAGCGGATTTGTCGTCACCGGATAGACGCTGTTGATTGAGCCATGTGTAATAGGCGCCCATATCCGCGTCGATGAGCGAACCGGCCGGATCGAGTTCGGGTTTTCGCTGGCGCTCGGCCAGGAGCTCGTTCATCTGCTTCTCGCGCTGTCGCGGAGTAAAACGCGCGACAAGCGTAATGGGCTGAGCGCGGCGAAGAGTCTCACGCGCTGCCCACTGAACAAACGTCGTGGCAAAGACTTGGGTGCCGGAGCCTTCGGTCAGAAGGCTGAGCTTGAAGCGATCGAGCACGGCATCAGAAGACATACCGAGACCAACTTCTTCGGGCCTGAGCTGCGCGAGCATCGTCCGAAACGCCTCCGGGTCGAAAACGCTGGCTTCATAGGTTTTCTGCATTCGGGCCTGGAGCGTAGCGCGCGACGCGGCAAGGGCGGCGTAAGAGACTGCCGTAAGAGACGGCGGCGTTGAAGACGTGGATGCGCCATCGATGTACCAATGCGCATAGGGAGCCGGGTGTTCTTTGGCTCGGGCTGCGGCGGCATCAAGAATCGTCTGAACACCGTTCTGGTGTTTTACCTGCGAGTAATACACGCCGTTAGGACGCAGCTTGCGAAAAAGGCGGTATTCGTTCCGCTCGACGCCTTGCCCGATAATGGCGACGCCGAGGCGATGGGCCGGCAAGGCAGCATCCGGGGCGGAAGCCGTGGCCCGTCGGATGTAATCGGTGGCTGCGGCGCGAAAGGCATCGATCTGACGCGTCGCCCACAGATGCGCCGAAAGTTGTTCGGAGAATACGGCGGGCGAGTTTACCCAATCATCCTGTTCCAGTTCCCGAGACAGTTTTAGCTGAGAGAAGCCGGGCAGCCCGGGGTTGCTGGAGAGATATCGGAACTGGCGATCGAGTTCGGCGCGCTCGGCGGGGAATTTCCAGTCGTAGACGATGAGTTCGCGCAGGAGCAGAGGGAGGAAAGCAAGCGGCAACCTGCGGAGCAACTCGAGTTGCGACTCGGCGAGCGCCTTCGCCTCGGGCGGATAAGCGGAGAAGCTGGCGGGGGTGAGTTGGCTCGGCAGCATGGGTCAGGCGATCTCCGCAATGGGCTTCCCGCCCGAATAGCGGGCCTCGAAACCGAAATACCTGCCGAGAGTGGGTACAAGATCGATGGATTCTATGGGGCGGTCAACCACGACGTTCTGCTTCACGTCGGGCCCAAGGACCATCATCCACGTCGTGCGCGAAAGAGTGTCACCGGTACGATGATGCTGGAAACCGTTGCCGCCGGAATCGATGTCGGAGTCGCGTCCGAAATCCGGCAGGATAAACATCGTGGTCTTATTGGCGTATTCCGGATTCTGCTGAATGGCAGTCCAAAGCTCGGCGCAGAGGCGGTCCGATCGCTTGATTCCATCTATGTAGAGCGAGAAAGCTCCGGAGTGGGCGATATCGATGTCGTGAAGCGTGACCCAGAGCAGGCTGGGCGCGAGCTGACGCATCAACTGTTTCGCGATGTAAACGGAGAGTTCGTCCGGGCTGGCTAAGCTCCGGGCGTGCGCGGCAAAGTCGTCCACCGACAGCTTGAGGACCTCAGCCATCTGACCAAGTTCGATCTGATTTCCGGCGAGCGTCGGGGCATACAGAGGAGTTTCGTAGTTGTCCCGAAGCAGATGTTGATAGCGCGCGTCGTCCGCTTGGGATGAAAGGGCTGCCGATAGTAATCGTTTCGGGAGGATGACGCCCGCGCCGACGCCGGGTCCATAAGCTTTGTGACCGCTTTCGCCAATGCGGGCGAATCCATTACTGGGGGCAACAACCCATGCATCCGTCGCTGGGCGCTTGAGATCTTTGCGAAAGTACTCGAAGACCGTGGGGTTGTTGGGAGAAACGGCCGCGAAGTTGTTGAAGGTTTCATAGACGCCGGTCACGATGCTGGCCGTCGCCACGTAGTGCCCCAGGATGCCTTTGTTGACGACGTTCGTGTAAAAAGTCGCATGCGGAATGAGCTCGTTCAGGAGGTGCGGGATATTCTCCTGGCCATCCGGCATGAAGGTCTCATCATCGCGGGCTCCGCCGCCGAACGTGACCACTACCGCCTTACGGTTTCGCGGGGCGACAAACCCGCTGAGCATGGAGGGGCCGAACAGGGTGGCGGCAGCCCCGGCCCCCGTGACCGAGCGAAGGAAGTTACGGCGGCTTTGAGAGATGGACCTTGAAATCTCGGCTGGGCTGAAACCGCGCATGAATTCGGGCTGAATCTTCCATTTTACTGCCTGTTGGAGCGGCGGGTGACGCCTTCGGTTGAACACTGACGAACAGCCGCTTGCGTCTACGATAAAAATATGGACAAAAGGCTTCTTTTCCCGGCTGTTGCCCTGACCGCCTGGGCTCAGGCTTCTCCGGAGGCCGCGGACGCCGAGAAGGCTTTGCGCGAACGCGCGCAACAGTTCTATCAACTGCAACTCGAAAAGAAATACCGGCAGGCTGAGGCGATGGTTGCCGACGATACGAAGGACGATTACTATGCCTCCAAGAAGCCCGATATCAAGGGTTTCACGGTTGACAAGGTCGAGTTGGCGCCGGATCTCAAGACGGCAAAAGTCATTATAAAGGCAAAAGTTACCGTCATGATGCCGGGCGCCGGCGCCATGAACTTCGATCTGCCGACGCCGACGGAATGGAAGCTGGAAAACGGGGAGTGGCGCTGGTATATCTCTCACGAAACGCGGGTCGCAACGCCTTTCGGCGATCTCCATTCGTCCGGATCAGGGGGATCATCGCCGGACACCAAAGGCGCGGCGCCGGGAGGGATCGATAATCCCAATGTTCAGGCGATTCAAGACCAGATATCCATCAGCAAAACATCGGTGAGATTAAGCCGGAATAACAGGCAGGACTCCGTGTCGATTACCAATGGCCTTCCAGGGCCGATCGACCTGCGGTTGGACTCGCACGTGGAGAAGATTAAGGGCCTGTCGGTAGAGCCCGACAAGACGCATCTGACTTCGGGTGAGACAGCGGTTGTTCTGTTACGTATGACCGGCGACAACAAGTTCGCGGACCATGTGGATATCGTTGCGCAGCCGCTGAACCGGCTGTTGAGGATCGAGGTCACGGCGCAGTAAGTCCACCGTGTCCCGCAAAAAAAAAGAGGGGAGCCGAAGCTCCCCTCTTTTTCTGCTTGCTTGTTGACTAGTTGCCCAGAGACTCGGCACCCACGGTACCGCGAGTCGAGCCCGACGGGATGACATTGGCCAGATAGCCCTGCGACAGGCCACCGTTGGCTCCAATGCCGTTCGTGATGAACGCGAATCCATGACCGTACTGGAAGTTGCACTGGGCGATCATGTATCCCTGGAAGCCCGGCGCGAAGCTCGACAACACCTGCGCGAGGACCTGACCGCCGTTGATCATCGGCGTCACAACTGCGGCAGACGGAGCACCGACGCCATAGAAGTTCAGCGTGCAGTTTCCATTCTGAGAGGCGGCCCCGCCTTTACCAAACGGATCGGTCGAGGTGTTCGCGATGGCGAGACCCGTATCGTAGCCAGCCATGTTCGTGACGTACGAGAACAGGAGGTTCGTCTGGCAAATGGTGAAGGTGTTCGCCGTAAGAACCGTGGTGCTGGAGCCGACGACGAAGTTCGGGATGTTAGTGGAACCGATCGGCGCAAAGCTCACGGCTACCGTCATCGCCGTCGAGGAGGCGGTGATGCTGTTCGCCGAACCCGTGACGAAGACCGGAATCGCGTACGTGTCGATCGCTGCAGTTGCGGCGGTGGTCGTGAGTTCATAGACCGCCTGACCGCCGCCATTGGCAATCGTAACGAGGCCACTGTTGGCCGGAACACCGCTACCGGTGGCAGCCGAAACAGGCGATAGCGCACCCGTTTCCGAAGCTGTCAAGGTGAGAGTGTCGCCGTTGGCGGCCACCACGCTGGTCGGAACATAGAGACTGGCCCCTGCTGGCACATTAGCAAACACAAGCTTGACGCGAGTACCTGAGTTTGCAGCGTTCGATGCCGGTGAACCAAGCTGGACGGCGGAATTCTCTTGGGCCATGGTTTTAAAGGCCCCCGCAAAACCCTCAGTGAGCGATACGCTAAACGCAGCGGTCGAAGCTGACCCACCCACGCAAACCGGGATCGGATTCACGCCACTGATCTTCTGGGTTCCAAGGCCATTAACAACGTAGGCTACCGGCGCCGCTGTGGTCGTGGCGACCACCGCAGTCCCGCTGGTGATGAAAACCGACACGCTAACGGCGTTCGGTATGCCGGTGGCCACGGGAATCTTGGTAGCATCGATGCGAATATTGCTAATCGTAATCATGCCAGTCCCGCTGACGTTTGAGAACGTCAGCTGATTCCCGCTCACTACGCCTTGAACCCCGGCACCACCGCCGATCGAAGCAACCGCTTCGGTTGTGTTCGTTGACGCGGTAAGCACCTTGCTCGTGATATTCGTGACGGGCGTGACGAACACCTGAATCGTGAGAGGGCCAGCAGGCACCGCGCAAGGCGTGCCAGGTGCGGTGCCGACGACGTCGAGGGTGGGAAGCTGCTCGGTCGTTCCCTCAGCCCGTATGTACGGCGCGCCAGTTGCACTGACGGTGCACGCTATCGGCGTTTGGGCGAACGCCATACCAGCAAAAACGAGCGCCGGGGCGGCCAACCCTAATACTTTCTTAAAATTAACCATTTCTTCTCCTTGAGATCTCCTTCTGTGAATCGGTCGAAGTTCACAACAACCTGAGCCTCAACTACAACAAAATACCTGCGTACTACCTTTAGGGAACTTCTCCGTGTCGGGCGGAGCGTAAAGAATGCCTGCTTCCCTCAAGCGGTCAGCTAAGGCGGTACAACCTGAAGGGTGTGAGCCGTTATTTTGATTGTCCAATTCGCCCACTACCCGAAAGTAAAAATCGCGAGAATTGCCTAGTAAGAACTTTGATACCCCAATAAAAACGACTCTGTCAAGCTGTCAAAGGCCGCCATTTTGAGCGATCTAAGTCCTACAAGTATCTGAATATATTCGATCCGGGTCCGTTCCGCAAGCAATTTCGCCCGGAGATGAGCGAAATTTCATAATCCCTAGCGCGGCTTTCCTGCCGGTGCGGACTTTCGGATCTGTTCGAAGTACTGCTGAATGTAGGGTTGGAGCGTTACCGGGATCTCGTCGCGGCTGAGATCGCTGTCCGTCTCGCCATGGTTGGCAGCAGTTTTCGAATAGGCTGTCCGCAGCTGCTGATTGCCGGATTGAACTTCAATTGTAGTCTCTCCGGTCACCGTAGATGCTCGTTTGCCAATGATCTCGCTGATTTTGCCCATAGCCTTCAACTGTTCGGCCGCCTTCAGATCCTTGGCGCCGTCCTGGCTTCCGACTCCGCTCCCGGCTTGCGCGGATTGTTGAGAACTCTTCGATCCTGCCTTGCCTTGGGCCTGCTGACCGTCCTGCGCATCGTTACTTGGCTCGCCGTCTTGGGCATCCGCCTGGCTTTCGCCCTGCTCCTTGCCTTTGCCTGAGGCGTTTTTATCGCTATTGCCCTTCTCCGACTTCGCCATTTGACCCTGCTGCTGGCCCTTTTCACTGCCGCTGGCCGGCTTCGACTTCGAAAACATGTTCGAAACCGCATCCTTCAGTTTTGAGAGAATGCTGGCATTATCACCGGAAGCGCTTTTCGAGTTGCCCTTGTCACCCGAAGGATTCTGCTGATTGCTCGGGTTCGCATTGTCCGCGCTCTCTCCGCCATTTTCGGAGGGCTTTCCGTCAAGCGGATCGCCGTCCGGCTGCTTTTCAACGCCAGAGCCCGCCTTGCCGTCCTGCGACTTTGCCTGCCCCTGGCTCTTTTCGCCTTTTTCGTTCCCTGCCGGAACGCCGTCGAGAGCCTGATCGATGGCTTTGTCGAGCGATTCCGCGTCGTTTTTCGGATCGTCTGCATTTACGCGCATGCCCAGTTTGGCAAGGAGAGATTCGGCAGTGTCCAGTCGCTTGCGGTCGGAATGATCGCTCCGTACCTGTTTTTTCGCCTGCGGGGCCGCCAGATCCTCAAACAGGATTTCGGTAAGCGGGGGCCGAAGATCAAGTCGGCCCCCGGAGCGAAAGCGCACGCCGACGATAACGGAGGCAAGCAGCGCCAACGCCGCAAAGAGGTACAAAGCGCGCGGGAACGTGAACGGAACGGCCGTTTCCAGGTCAATCGCACGGGCGGCTTGCTCGGCGAGTTCGCGCTGCATGCGGCGCACTTCGGAGCATTCAGTCGCGTGTGCGCCGAAATACCAAGCCGTTGAAAGAGCGTCGCTCAAACCTGCGTCGTGATCCAGTTGGACTGCGGTTGAATATGGGTCCGGCGCTGACCGCCAAGCCCTCGCCCCCCCAATCACGATGCCGAGAACCGTGAACGCTGCCAAAGGCCAGAAGTTGAGGTAGCGAGTACCAAACAGGAGAACCAGCGCGAGTCCGGAGAGCGCAAAAACGCCCGCGAACGCCACCTGACCCAGCGCACCATTCAAAACGATGCGGCGTCTGGCGCGACGGATCAGGTCTTCGATCATTCGAGTTAACCCGATTATCCAACATCGTCCGCTGTTCTGCCGTCTCCGACCGCCGCCATCGCGCGACAGGCCGCGACGTGAAACGCAATACGGTTCAGCAGCCTCCTTCCCGGCCGCAAACCGTAAAATCGGATTTGGACCTATGAATGTTTTGATTGTGGACGACGAGAGCAGTCAGCGGACCGGCCTCGCGGGCATGGTGAAAGCGTGGGGCATGCTGGCTGAGACGGCCTCGGACGGCTACTCGGCGCTTGAGAAGCTCGAGACATTCCGGGCGGACGCGATTATCACGGACATGAATATGCCCGGGCTCGACGGCTTCGGGCTTTTGAAGGCGCTTCGCGAGTCGGGTGACATGCCGCCGGTCATCGTGCTCACGGCGTTTGGCAATGTAGAGACTGCAGTTCGGACGGTTCATGAACTCGGGGCGTTCTGGTATGTCGAGAAGCCGATTCAGCCGAACGTCCTGCAGGTCCTGCTTCGACGGGCTGTCGCGCAGAGCGGCCTTCGGAACGAGAAGAAGGCGCTCGAGAGAAGCCTTCAGTACAAAGGTCTGGTGGGAGAGATGGTGGGCACTTCGGCCAGGATGCAGGAGATATTTGCTTTGCTGCAGCAGGCTGCGCCAAGCCGCGCGCCCGTGCTCGTTTCAGGAGAAAGCGGCACAGGAAAGGAACTGGTAGCCCGAACCATCCACATGCTGAGCCCACGGCGCGCGGGCCCTTTCGTCGCCATCAACTGCGCGGCTCTTCCGGAGACGCTGATCGAAAGCGAACTGTTCGGTCATGAAAAGGGGGCGTTCACCGGCGCCACGGAGCGGCGCGCCGGCTGTTTCGAACTCGCGCAGAATGGCACTCTTCTGCTCGACGAAATCGGCGAGATGCCGATGCCGACGCAGGCGAAACTGCTGCGCATTCTGGAGGATTCGAAGGTGCGGCGGCTCGGAGGCAAGACTGAGTTTGAAGTAGACGTGAGAATCGTGGCGGCGACCAATAAGATCCCGGAGGAAGCTGTGCGTGGCGGGCACCTCAGAGAAGACCTTTTCTACCGTCTTAACGTCTTTCACGTTCATCTGCCCCCTTTGCGCGAGCGGCGCGAAGACATCCGCCCGATCGCGGAGGCTCTGATCGCCGACCTGAACCGAAAGCACGACAAGCGCGTCGCAGATGTGTCTTCCGAGGTTGCCGACCGGCTCGTGCAGTACGACTGGCCAGGTAATGTTCGCGAACTACGTAACGCGATGGAGCGCGCGGTAATCATCGCGGGAGAGGGAAGCATCCGGATGGCGGATCTGCCTGTGAATCTCCAGACCAAGGCGCCCGCCATACAGAGCGTCGCGGCCGGTTCGGAGGCTTCGTTCCCGACGCCCGCCCCGCCGCCGGAACCGGTATCCGAAAACGGCGACGCGGTCCGCGTAGCGATCGGCACGACAGTTGAGGAAGCGGAAAAGAATCTGATTCTGCGCACGCTGGAGCACACGAAGAACAACAAAACGCGCGCGGCCGAAATTCTGGGGATCAGCCTGAAGACGCTTCACAACAAACTGAAGGAATACGGGGCGCGCGACGCGGCCTTCTGAAGCGCAGTCTTCTAAGCAAAAACGCGCGCATTGCCAAGGAACACGCGCCGCTTCTGCTGAATGGCTTATTGAATGTAGAGCGGAACCTGGTTCGAGCAAGTCTGCCCTCCCGCGGCGGCGGGTATACAGACTTGAGTCTGAACCGGGTTCGGACTTGTCGGCAGAGCTGAGGGTACGATGACGTTCACCTGATCGAGCCCCGGAAAAGTGCCTTGCGCCCCCGCGTAGAGCGTCGGTTGATTCGTCAAAGTTCCGAAGTTCGCGGTCACCGTTCCGGTGGTGTTTCCGCCGATCAGGGTGAAGCCGGTCAAATAGATACTCACGAAATTCCCGCGAGTGGCGGGATGCGCGGAGCCGTTGATCGAGCCATCGGCATTAACAATGCCAGGCTGGAAGATCCCCATCGAATTCAGCGGGAGGGCCACATTAAACGAGTTGCTGGGCGTTTGCACGCCGTTGAGGCTCGCTGTGACAATCACGGCCGCATTGGCCTGGCCGGTCAGATTGTTCGGAACGATTGCGTTGATCTGGGTCGCGCTGGTGTAGGTTACCGTCGCCGGCACGCCGTTGAAAGTCACCGTGCCGTTCTGCAGATTGAGGCCGAAAATCACCGCATATGACCCCGGCGTCACTGCGCCATATGTGAACGAGGCCGCGTTTCCGACGTTCTGAATGGTGACACCGACAGGGCCCACATTGAATGTGATCGGAACGGAGCCCATTCCGTAAGGAGCGGCGCTGACGGTCAGCGTGGCGGCGTACGTGCCCGGCGCGAGCTTTGAGGGATCGGCGACCACTTGCAACGTACCGTCGTTCGTTCCCGATGAAGGAAACACCGAGAGCCAGCCGGAGCCTGATTGATATGAGATCGAAGTCGTGAAGTTGAGAATGCCCTGGCCGGAGTTGCCCGTCCTTACCGAGGCCATCTGAACACCACCCATGGAACTGCCGTTGAGAGTGATGGGCGTCGTATCAACTGTGAACTGTGGAAAATAAGATGCCGAGCAGTCTCCCTTTACAGTGCAGTCGAGAGGAGGATTGACCGAAACGAATCGGGGCACCGGATCCGTCGCGGTTGCGGTCGCGACAGTCGAGACCGGCGCCAGTTTCACCGCGAGATTTGACGTAAGCGTGCTGGGGCAGCTGACTTGGGGAGCCACGACAAAAACAGGTATCTGGGCGCTTTCCTGAAGGGTCGCGTTGGCGTCCTCGATCTCGTACGTCACCGTCGCGCTGCCGTTCGTGAGCGGAATTTCGGTGACCGATCCGAACGTCGTTGCGGCGCCCGGCTTCGTCAAAGCCAGCGTTCCGCCAACCCCGTTCGCGTCAGCTCCCGACACGCGAACCAGCAAAAGCTGCCCCGATCCGCCGGGGGTGTATGTGCCGGGAGCAATTGTCGAGGAATAGGCTCCGGCGGATGTGGGTTGAGTGCCGGAGGAACCCACGATCGCATCGGGGACAAACACCCGCGAGCCTGAGCCGTATCCGGTGATATTGACGAGCAGACGTGTTCCATTGTCGGCCGTCGGATCCGGTAGCGCGAAGGCAGTCGCGTTTGCCTCGGTGACCCTGAGCGAAGAGGATGTGCTCGTGCTGGCGAAGGTCGGGAAATCAAGCGTGGGAGGCAAGGGCGAGCCTGCGCAGGGTACCCCGTTGTTCACCAGCGACGCCAAAAGGCTCGGCTGATAAGTGGCGAGGATCAATTGCGGGTTGACCGGAAACTGAGCGCCGATGCCGAGAACGGAAGCGGTCACGACCGCGGGAATCGTGCCCGCCGCAGCGAGAGGGGCTATCGCGGCTCGGATACCACTGATGGTGATCATGGTCGGCACGGTCGCGATGGTGTAACTCACCGTGGCCACTATAGTTGTCGCCGAAGTCGGGGCCAGCCTGGTGGCTCCGGTTGCCACAATTCCCTTGGGATTACCGTTAGCGTCGAGTTTATTCGTGATGTTCGTATTCAGCGAGACATACAGATCCATCGACACCGTTGTTCCGACGTTGCCGCCCGAACAAGTCACAACGACATTTCCGACAGTCTCGGCGAGCCCCTCCTGATGGGTGGGAACACTTGTGCTGCTCCAGGCGCAGGTGGGCTGGGCCTGACCGACAAAGGCAAAAAGTAATACAGCTGCAGCGAGGAATGACAGGCGAACGGCCAATGATGTGGACCCAGTACCGCCGCGGAAAGCGAATGAAGCCATAGGCAACATTCTATCCACAACAACATTTGTAATATTCGGTTTTTAGAAAAAGCCGCGCCGCTACCAATCGGAATAGTTCGTACCTTCAAGGCTTTTCTGGTTGGAACTGCTGCGTACGTCGAAAATCCCCGGTTCGGTGGCGTTCACGGCCTGACCCGCGTCTTCCATGATGATCTTCCAGGAATCGGAGTTCCCGACGATCGGGTCCTTGGGAATGTCGCGGAGATAACCTTCTGTTACAAGGTCCTGCAGGCTCTGCGGAGCCTTCTGTTTGTCGTAGGAGTATTCATCGATGGCTCCGCGCATTGCGAACAGATTGTTGTGGAGCACTGTTTCCTTGGCGCGAGTAATCGACTTTTGATAAAAGGGCACGGCGATACCGATCAGAATAACGATGATCGACATTACGATCATCAGCTCGATCAGAGTGAAGCCCCGGCGGGCGCCAGGGTCACCACTCCGCATAGGGAGTTCCGTCCGCCGCTTTTTCCGTGCTCTTTGTATAAACGTCAAACACATTCTGACCACCCCAGCCTGTGCTCTTCGGATCGTCCTGCATCGAGCGAATGCCCCATTCGCGGGTGCGGGTCATGGGATCGACCGGAATCCGGCGCAGGAACTTGAGTTTCGTGTCCGCAGCCTGGCCCGTCCCCTTTACGCCTTCGACCAGAGACTCCAGGGTCTTCGGGTAACCAAACGTATCGATGCCGATACCGTCAGGACCCAGTTTGTTTGCATCGGCGGCATCTTTATACTTATCGATCGCGGTGCGGACTTCCTGAAGGGCCCGGCGAAGATCGCGTTCCTGTTGCCGCTTCACGTTGGAACGCGCGAGCGGAACCGCCATGGATGTAAGAATCATCAGGATCGTGAAGGCGACTATGAGTTCCACCAGTGTCATTCCTGCGCGCGGATCCGTCCGCCGCGGGACCTGAATTGCGGGCTGGCGCTTATTGCACATTAACGACCAGCGCGGGCGGCGTATTCGACTGAATCGCCTGGCTCGTGGACCCGGTGAGATTGACGCTTGTCACTGCAAGCGATGTTGTACCGCGTCCGACCGCTTGCAGAGTAATCGAGAACAGGTTGCCGGAACCGGATATGCCCCCATCGTTCGGGCCGCGACTCACCGTTACATCGGCGGCTCCCGTGTCATTAAGGATGTTCTGTGTGGGCTGTAGTTGCGCGCCGTTCCGCTGCGGTAGATCGCCAGCAGCAATATTCGTGATTCGGAGGATCTTCGGATCAAAACGCAGATGCGCGGCTGCCGAAATCATGTCCGTCACGTTCTCGGCATACAGAGTCACTGTAACGGCTTGACTCAACTGCGTATTCACCCCCGTCGCGGGTAGAAAGCTAATGCGCGCCGGGCCACCGGGAAGCGCGGGTCCAACCGGAGGCGGGGGCGCAGTGACGGGAGGCGGCCCAGGCGCAGCGGCCGTAAGCGGCGGGGCCGTTGCCGGGGGACCGGCGACCGACGGCGTGGTCACAAGTCCCGAGGGTTCCGCGGCGCCGGGGACTGCCCGGCGCGGCGCATGATTCACCTTGATCTCGGTGGAATTGCCCGCCGCAACGCTCTTCAGGTTGGATGTGGTCAGATCGGGTCCACGGACGATATGCGGGATGATGGCGATCACGAGCTCGGTTTTGTCTTTCTCGACATTTTCGGCGTTGAAAAGATGGCCGATAACCGGGAGACCTGCCAAGCCCGGGATACCGGTAATGGCGCGGCTGTTCGAGTTCTGGACGATGCCGCCGATGAGATTGACCTCGCCATCCTTCAGACGAACATCGGCTGTGGCTTTGTTCTGTGCGATCTCGGGCTGAGAGATGCCGCCGAGGTCGATGCGGTCCTTGACCTGAGAAACATCGAGTTCCATATGCAGGGACACTTCATTGTTCTCGTGAACCTTGGGCAGGATATCTACGTTCACGCCGACGTCGATAAACGTGAACTGCGTGTTGACCAGCGGACTGACGCCCACGCCCGCGACGCCCGGCTGAAAGCTGCCTGTAGCGGTCGGAACCTTGTCGCCGATTTTGATCGAGGCTTTGAGATTGTCCGTGGCGCGGATCTGCGGCGCCTGAATGATACGCGTGCTCGAGTCGTTCAATACGGCTTCGAACTGAGCGCCCGGCAGCGTAGTCAGCGAGTAATCCGCGCTGGATATTCGGCCCAGATTGCTTAGAGGAATCGACGTGATAGCTGTCGTCGTACTGGGTGTCGTCGTCGTGCCCCCCGTGGTTGTACCTCCCGAAGTAGAACTGCCGGAAGAAGACGAGGATGAACTGGACTGAGCGCCCGGCGTCGTAATGCCCGGCCGTGGAGCGAAAACGAGACTGGTGCTGATTCCAGTCGGAGCAAAAGCCGTGGACAGGCTGCGCATGTAGGTGCTGGAGACTTCGAGCACCATAACGTCGATGACGCATTCACCGTGGGGCTTGTCGAGATCCGCGATCAGTTTTTCGACGAGCGCCATCGTGTCGGCGTCGCAGCGCACGACCAGAGCGTTCTGCGAGGTAGAGTTAAAGACCTTCTGAATATCCACCACAGTGCGCAGAACAGTGACGATTTCCTGAATCTCCTGCGGCCCGCTGATGTTGTTCAGGTAAAAGACCTTGACCACCTGCTCGGCATATTCGCGGCGCTTCGCCTGGTTGTCGACGGTGACAAAGATTGTGTTCGACGACAGGGGCTTCCAGAACGATTTGGTGACGACCGCCAGTTGATCGAGCGCCTGATCGAGCGTCGTGCGCGTCAGGTCCACCTGAACCTGATTGATGGTCTGCTGTTGGTTGTATTCGGGATCGAAGAGCACGTTGACTCCGGCGACCTTGCACACAGTCTCAAAGAGGATGCGCGGTTTATTCATCATCTTCAGATCGATGAGGTCGTTGTTGAGCGGCCGGAGTTCAGGCACCGGAAGGAGCGAGTCGATTCGTTCCTGAGTCTCTTTACGAGCCAATTCTGACGGGGTGAGCGTTTTGCGGTCTTCGGGTGTGACGACCGTTTCGGGTTCGGCTCCGGTCCGGAGCCGCTCGATCATTTCCTTGGTTCGTTTGATTTCCTGTTCGGCGATATCGGATGAAGGATCGATCCCAAAGGCCTTCTGGAACTCTGCCAACGCCTCGGCGGTCTTGCCGTCAGAGCGAAGCTGCCGCCCGACTTTTACGTGCGCCAGAGCCGCTTCAAAACGGATGCGGCGGAGCACCAGCACGTATGAGGGGTCGGAGGGGTCGGTTGCCACCGCCGCTTCGGCGAGCTCGAGGGCGTGATCATAGTTTCCGCGAACCTCCTCAGCCCGGGCGTCGTTGCGCAACTTGTCGCCATGGCGCGTCTTCGCGACCATCGGCGCAGGCGGCAAGATCAGCAGCGAGGAAAGGAAGGCTGCAGCTAAACGGTTGATTCGGATCATCTTAGCGGGATTGACTCCCCTGAGCCAAAAAGCCGTGAGCCTGCCCCGGAAGATGCGGCGCGAAGGACGGCTGGACTATCATCGAAATGACTGACGCAGAAAGTGCGCCACACGTTGAGGTGAATGTCCGGATCAGATCCATCCACGAAGGTTCTTAGCGACAACCGTCAGGCGGGCCATAATTTCTTTCTTCAGGACCGCTACGAGGCCGGTATCGCTCTCACGGGGACCGAAGTGAAAGCCGCCAAGGCGGGAAAAGTGCAACTTCGCGACGCGTACGCCTCAATCGAAAACCACGAAGCGTGGTTGTTGAACGCACACATCAGCGAGTACAGCCACGGAAATCGGTTCAACCATAGCCCCGTACGGCAAAGAAAACTGTTGCTGCATCGGAGGGAAATCGAAAAGCTCCACGCGGCGATACGAGAGAAGGGTCTCTCGATCGTTCCGACGAAACTTTACCTGAAGAACGGCAGGATAAAATGTGAAATCGCGGTCGCAAAAGGAAAAAAATTTCACGACAAGCGGGAGACGGAACGGGCGAAAACAGCCGAGGCTGAAGCCCGCGACGCCATTCGCGCCAGCAAGATGCGATCGTAAGACTCCATCGTAGTCGGTAAGGGGATTCTTAATGGAATTGAAGCTGGGGCGGCGCGCTGTCGCCGCCGCGGAAGCCGATGCGCTCATTCTGCTCGAGACCGAAGGCGGCAAACGGTCGGAACTGGCGATGCCGCTCGCCCCGCTGTATGACTCAGGCGAGATCAGCGGTAAATCGCTGGAATTCACGCTCATTCACGGCGTAGAGGGCCTGAAGTCGAAGCGAGTTCTCGTGGCCGGCGCGGGTAAGCCCGAAAAACGGGATGCCGCTGTACTTCGAAGGATCGCGTCCGCCGCGATGCGATTTCTCAAAGGCAAGGGTGTGGTGTCCGCGGTTTTCGCGCTGGATGGCGCAGACGCTAACCCGGACGCGGTGGCTGCGGTCGCAACGGGAGTGTTGACAGGCTCCTGGGAACCGGATCGGCTGAAGACCAATCGGGAAGGCGTTCGCGTGGGGCCCGCCGCGGTGGAGATCGTGGTCGACTCCAATGACGCGGCAATCGACGCAGCATTTGAACGAGGCCGGGTGATCGGCGAAGCCCTGAACCTCTCGCGCGACATTTCGGTTGAGCCTCCGAACGTTCTGACGCCAACGGCGATGGCGGAACGCGCTCGGGCTGTCGCGAACACCGAGAGCCTTTCATTCGATGTTCTGGACCGCGACCGGATGAAGCAGCTCGGGATGGGAGCGCTGCTCGGGGTAGCCCAGGGCAGTGCGGAACCGCCCGCGATGATCGTGATGCAGTACAAGCCACAGGGAGAGACGGTCAACGGTCATCTGGGCCTGATCGGCAAGGGCGTCACGTTCGATACCGGGGGAATTTCAATCAAGCCTTCCGACGGCATGGAGAAAATGAAGTACGACATGGCCGGAGGCGCCGCAGTGATCGGAGCGATGCAAGCCATCGCCCGGCTGAAGCCGAAGGTAGCCGTGACCGGCATCGTTCCGGCGGTTGAGAACATGCCGGGATCGCGCGCCCAGCGTCCGGGTGACATCGTGAAATCGCTCTCCGGGAAAACCATCGAAATCCTGAACACCGATGCCGAAGGCCGGCTGATCCTGGCGGACGCAGTGACGTATGCGATGCAACTCGGCTGCACTCATCTGGTCGATGCGGCCACGCTGACCGGCGCGATAGCTGTAGCGCTCGGGTTCGCGAGTTCCGGCGTTTTTACGAATAACGAAGACTTGCGCCTGCGATGGATGGCAGCGGCGCAGCAGGCGGGCGAAAAAATGTGGCACATGCCGCTCGACGACGAGTATCGAGAGCAGCTCAAGACCGTGTACGCGGACATTCAGAATATCGGCGGACGCTGGGGCGGAGCCTGCACGGCCGCAATGTTCCTTAAGGAGTTCGCCGGCGACACGCCCTGGGTGCACGTGGATGTGGCCGGAACCGCCTGGTTCGACGACGAAAAGCCGTATCTTGCCAAGGGCCCGACGGGGGTTCCGCTTGGCTCGTTCGTTAATCTCGCGATGAACTGGCAGTAGCGCCAACTGCCTTATACTCGGATCTTGCGCCGGATCGTTTTATCGTTTCTGATTACATTGCCGCTGGCGGGCGCGGTGTCGTCCGAATATGCGGTAAGGCGTGACAGGCTTCGGGCATCGCTGAAGAAAGAGGTCGTCGTTCTCTTCGGGGCGAAGGAAAGCGATGACCTGCACTACAGCTTTTTCCAGGAACCCAATTTCCTTTATCTGAGCGGATGGGAAGAGCCGGGAGCGATTCTGATGATCTCGCCGGAGAAGGACGGCGACATTCTCTTCCTTCCGCCGCGCACACCAGCCGAGGAGAAGTGGACTGGGCGAAAGCTGGGCCCGGACGATCCGGTCGCGCGCGAAACTACGGGCTTTCCGAAGGTTCTTCCGACTACCGGCTTCGAAACAGAACTCAAGCGGCTGCTGTCTGATTACCCGGATCTATTGACGACCCCGGTCGTTTCACCTTCAACGCTTCTTGCAAAGGCCGCGCCTGATTTGAAGCCTACCGATGCGAAATCGCTGCTGGCGAAACTTCGGATGGAAAAATCGGCGAATGAGATTGCGCGGATTCAGCGTGCGACTGACGCGTCGATTGACGCGCATCGGGCTGCCTGGCGATCGATCAGATCGGGCGAATACGAATATCAGCTCGCCGCGCGAATGGTGGCGACCTACGAAGGTGAAGGGTGCAGGCGGAGCGCATACGCGCCGATCGTAGGTTCGGGCCCGAATTCCACGATCCTGCATTATTCCCGCAATTCCCGCCGGATGGACTCGGGCGAAGTAGTCGTGATGGACGTTGCGGCGGAGTGCGATAACTACGCCAGTGACATCACTCGGACGATTCCGGTCAACGGGAAATTTTCGCCACGCGAGCGCGAGATCTATGACATCGTTCTGGGTGCCCACAATGCGGCGATCGCTGCGATCCGGCCCGGCATGACGCTGGGACGGCGCACTCCGAACAGCCTGTACAAAGTAGCTTTCGACTACATCAACACGCATGGAAAAGACCTGCACGGCGAGCCGCTGGGCAAGTACTTCACACACGGACTATCGCATCACGTGGGGCTTGACGTGCACGATCTCTCGGACACTCAGGCGCCGCTGGAGGCCGGAATGGTGATCACGATCGAGCCGGGCATCTATATTCCGGAAGAGAACATCGGCGTTCGTATCGAGGATGTTGTGCTGGTGACGGAAACCGGCTCGAAGGTGCTGAGCGCCGCCTTACCGGTGAATCCCGATGAAATTGAACGCGCCCTGGCGCGCCGGAAATAGCCGGAGCCTGGCGATGGTCATTCTTCCGGTGACCGCCGCGGCGCTGGCTATCATCATCGACGATCTGTCATTCGGCCGGCAGTTCGATCAGTACGCTTACGACTTTCTGTACCGGCTCGAGAAGCCGCGTCCCTGGGTTCCAGGTTCCGCGATTCTGGCGATCGATGAAAAAACACTCGTGAAATATGGCGGGCAAAGCGGCATCCGCGACGCACTGGCGGACGGTCTGGAGAAGATCGCGCCCGCGAAGCCGCTGGCGGTTGCGGTCGATATCATTCTGGCTGAGCCTGGATCGCCGGAAGCCGATAACAGGCTCGAACAGGCTTTTGCCCGGACTCCAAATCTGGTACTCGCAAGTTATGCGACGCCGGACGGCGCCTGGAACGAACCCCTGGAACGTTTCCGGAAACATGCGACGGCCGTGGGCCAGGTCCACGCGGACTTCGACCGGTACGATACCGTAAGCCGGGATCTTCCGCTTGCGAAGGCGGCGGGGCGGGACCGCCGGTGGGCTTTGGCGTTCGACGCGTTTTTGGCTGCGCAGGATCTGCGCGTCGACCAGGAATCGCCTGGGGAGCTCGTGACCGGGCCCGTTCGGATTCCGACGTCACGAAAAGAGGAACACGTTATCCGAATCCGATACCGCTCACCAGAGATGGGCGGCATTCCGAAGGTATCGGTAGCGGATCTTGACTCGAATCCCGGGCTTGCGAAAGAGTTCGCAGGAAAGGCAGCGTTCGTGGGTGAGACGGTTCAGGCGCGCGATAGCTGGATGACGCCCTATTCGAACGGCAATTTCACGCCAGGGATCGAGATCAACGCGAGTCTGTATGAGACGCTTGCGCAGCGGTGGTTTCCGCTGGACGCCCCGGCGGCGGCAGTCCTTGTCGCATGTTTCGTTCTGGCAATGACAGCTTCGGCAGCATATGGGTTCACCTCCGGATGGATCGCAATCGCTCTTGCTGCGTTGGTCGCTGCCGCCTCTCAGGCGATACCGGCGATCGCGTTTTCAGAACAGATCATCTGGCCCTGGCTGCCTGGCACTTTAGCGGCCGCCTTTTCAATCGCAGGCGCGGCGGCGTGGAAGCATCTGCTGGTGAGACGCGATCTGGCGCGCGCTGAGCATCAGCGCACGCGGTATCAGCAAGCGATGCAGTTCGTCACGCACGAAATGCGGACACCGCTTACGGCGATTCAGGGGTCGAGCGAACTCATAGGCCGATACGGGTCGATGCCGGAAGCAAAGCGTAAACAGATGGCTGAGTTGATCAACTCCGAGTCGAAGAGGCTGGCGCGCATGATCGAAACGTTTCTCAGCGTGGAGCGGCTCTCCGCCGGGCAGATGGAACTCAAAAGAGAGCGATTTCCGCTGCCCGAACTTGTGGAACGATGTACCGAACGCGCGCGGCCTCTGGCAGAGCGTAAGCAGATTTCGATCGATATCGATCACCTGCCGCCTGATGATCTTACCGGCGACCGCGAATTGATGGAATACGCGCTTTACAATCTGCTGACGAACGCGGTGAAGTACTCGCCGCCGGAGACGCGGGTCCGGGTCTTCGGCGAAGATGAGAGAGGAGGCCGCGTGCGCCTCTGCGTCGAAGATCACGGGATTGGAATGGACCAGAAGGAAGTCAGCCGAATTTTCGAGAAGTTTTATCGGACCAAAAGGGCCGAGCAGTCCGGCGAGGCCGGGACAGGCATCGGGCTTTCGATCGTGGAGCAGATCGTCACACAGCATGGTGGATCGATTCAGGTTGAGTCGGAACCGGGCAAGGGGTCGCGCTTCACGCTGCTCCTCAGGCGGGCTTCGTGAGCGAACAGATTCTGGTCGTCGAGGACGACGCCAGCGTCCGGACGACAATCGTCACATTTCTGGAACTGGAAGGCTATCAGGTCGATGCCGTTTCGAGTACTCGGGAGGCCATGGATCGGTTGTCGACCAGCGGTTTCCCTCTGGTGATATCCGATATTTACATCGATGACCGGACCGGGATCGACGTGCTGATGGCCGCGAAGAAGCGCGACCCGAACTGTTCGGTGATCCTGATGACCGCGCGTGGCACGATGGAGACCGTTATGGCCGCAACGCGCAACGGCGCGTTCGATTACCTCGCCAAGCCGTTCGAACTCGACACGCTGCTGCAGACGGTCAGGCGCGCGATCGAGTCGCGGCAATCGGACGACGAAGAGATCGAACCTGAGGAATTGCCTGAAACCGAGATGATCGGAAGCTCGGCGGCCATGGTGGATCTCTATAAAACGGTCTCGCGCGTCGCTCCGACGGATGCCAGCGTCGTGATCCTTGGCGAAACCGGAACGGGCAAAGAACTGATCGCGCGAATGATTCACCGCTTCAGTAGCCGATCCGCGCATCCATTTGTTCCGGTAGACTGCGGAGCGATACCGGCGGCGCTGCTCGAGAGTGAGTTGTTCGGCGCGATGCGTGGAGCGTTCACAGGCGCGGAGCGGGATCGGATCGGCGTATTCGAAGCGGCGAACCGCGGCACGGTTTTTCTGGACGAGATCGGAGACATTGACGGGGCATTTCAGGTCAAGCTTCTCCGCTTTCTGCAAGAGCGCGAAATCCGACCTGTCGGCGCATCGCGGGAAAAGAAAGTCGATGTGCGCGTGATCGCGGCGACGAATCGCGATCTGCAGAAGATGGTGGAGGAAGGCAAGTTTCGGGAAGACCTGTGGTATCGCCTCCATACAGTTCGACTCGATCTGCCACCACTGCGAGAGCGGCGCGGAGATATTCCGCTGCTCGCGCAGTTCTTCACGGTGAAATACAACGCGCGATATCACGGCGACGCGAAGCTGACGGAATCCGGAATGCGCGCCCTTAAGGATTTCACGTGGCCGGGGAACGTGAGGCAACTACAGCACCTCATCGAGCGCCTCACGATTCTCGCGCCCGACGGAAGAATTGACGCCGAGGCGGTACAGGACGCGATCGCTGCGATGGAGCCGAAAGAAGGGGCTGGCGAAACGCTGGCCGAGACTGAAGCGGATCAGATTCGCAGGGTGCTGGCGGCGACTGGCGGCAACAAGAGCCGCGCCGCCGCCATACTGGGTATCGAGCGCAAGACGCTTTACCGCAAGCTCGAACGGATGAAGCGGTAATCGTCTATCGCGCAATTGGCTCGCTTCAAAAAGGAAAAGAGGCGTCATGCTGTTTTTGCATGACGCCTCTTCGGACTGCGTACTGTTAGATTCGGACTGAAAGCAACGCTCCGCTTAGAACGCGAAGCGAACCTCAAGCTGAATGCTGCGCATCGCCGCCGCGTTGTTCGCGGCGCCGAAGCCAGCATTCTTCGGCAACTGGCGGCCAGCGTTGAGGGCGCCGCTCGAATTGAATTCGGCGTTCTGCAGCGCCATGGCCGTCGGGTTGTTGAACGTTGCATTCCCGTTTCCGGAGGCGCCCACTATGTAGCTTCCGGAGCTGAACTGCACCGCGTTGAAGGTGTTGAAGATGTCCGCGCGGAACTGGAACGAACGCGATTCCTGGAATTTCCAGAAGCGGAACCGGCGCACGATGGACGTATCCACGTTTTCGATGGGACAGGCGCGCATGTTCAGGCGGGGCGACTCCATCCCCGTGCTGCCATAGGTTGGTCCCGTGACAGCCGAAGCATTGAACAGTGCGAACGGATTGCTGGAGCATCCCGAACCAAGGTTGTTGCCCAGAACCACCGTGCCTCCAAAGTCCGGAGAACCCGTAATGTTAACGTTCGCTCCCTGAGTATTGTAGCTATAAGCGAGCGTGTATGCCGTTCCCGAGGCTGACGTCAGAATGCCCGAGAGCGTCCAGTCTTTCGTGAGTTGGTGCAGGAAAGCGCCTTTGCTGGTGATGCCCGCTGGTTCCCACGTCGAATTGAACTTCAGGTAGTTCGGTCGACGGTCGAGGGTGTTATTCAGAGCCTCATAAGCTGCCTGACCCGACCATATCGTTGGTGTCGTGCCTGCCGCGCCATACACGTAGTGCCTGACAAGCCCGGTGTTGCCCGTAAGCGAGATCCCGTATGTGTAAGCCGCCGCGAACGAAAGCCCATGGGAGAATCGCCGGTTCACGCTCACCTGTAGCGAGTGATACGTGTCGTGGAAGTCGGTTGTATTCTGTCCGATCGTGCCCAGCCCGACGAACGGACGGAGCAGGTTCGTCGTGTACGCCGAGGAACCGGGAAATGCCGGGGCACCCATCGTCGGATCCTGGAACTGCGGCAAATATGCAGTGCCGAGGGGTACCTGGTTCCAGTTTTGCGTATCTCCTCCCTGCAGCGCTCCGAAACGATTGTACCCGTGGTTGCCCACATATGAAACGTCCGCGACCAACTGCCATGGCAGCGATTTCTGGACGCCGACGTTCCACTGCAACGACGACGGAACCTGCGCATTGTACTGGAAGGTGACCAAAGCCGGCACTGGCAGTGGGCTTAACCCTCCTTTGCCAAGCGTCGCCAAGGTACCGTTGAACAGATCCGTGTCGGTCGCCGCCGGTGGATTGCCCGGAATCGAGAATACGGTGTTGCCATCGGGACGGTCATAGAACAGGCCGAAACCGGCGCGGATGACCCAGTCGGATTTCCCCGTCACGTCATACGCCAAGCCGAACCGCGGTCCGACGACCAGCGCGGGCCACGTGTAATCCGTGTTCGCGATCCCTTTACCCGCTGCCACGATTCCGTTCAGCGGATTGCCGATGCCCGGAATCGGAGTGCCGATCAGAGCCTGCGTGTTCGCCGCGCCAGCAGCAGTTATGATCTGCCCGGTGAGGGGGTTCATGGCGTTGCGGGTGTTGCCCGAACATGCAGTCGCGCCATTGCTGCACCCAGCCACGTAGAGAACCTGGGCCTGCGAGGCTTGGAACATATTCGGGAAGAAGTTCGACATCGTATTGTTAATGTCATACTGCGGCCCCTGATGCACCAGACGCAGGCCGTAGTCCAAGGTCAGGCGGTTGGTTACCTTCCAGTTGTCTTGGAGGAAGCCCTCGATCTGGTTATAGACCATGTCGCCCTCGATGAACTTCGAGGCCTGCAGATACTCCGTGAAGACTCCGAGCGCTGCGTTCGAATAACCAAACCCGCTGTCGAGGGCGTTGGTCGCGCTATTGCCGAAGTTCACGTAACCTTGGAAGCTCAGGTTCGCGATGCCGCCAGCGCCCGTGTTTTGGGCTTTGTAGCTGTGGTTATAGTACGCACCTGCTTTAAACGTGTGCCGTCCCACGATTTTGGTGACGCTACCAGCCACGTCTTGCGTGTGATTGACGTTTAGCCAGCCGGGGAACTGGATGTTCGGAGGCGCTGCTCCAATCAGGCTGCCCCAGCCGAACAGCGGCGGCATGTTGATCGTCGTGCCATCCCAGAACGGCGGCTTCGTGGCCTGAAGGACTTGGTAGTCATAGTAATTCGAACTAAGCTGACCTGCGTTGGGATACACCAATGGGAAAGATCCGAGATTGGTCAGCCGGTTCGACGCCGGGTTTACGTTAAGACCGCCGTTATTGCCACCCGCCAGTTGGTTCTTGATGCTTCCATAGGTCACTTCGAGGACCGTCGTTGGCGTGATCGTCCAGTCGAATGTAGCCCCGTAGTTGGTGATGGTCGGATACGGAACATAGCTATCGTTGAATCCGGGAATGCCGTTGCCGACCGTCCCGCCGATCTGGACCACCGGGCGTTGGATCTGGGCCGAGTACTTACCCGAAATGCGGATGTTCGGCGTGAACTGATAATCGCCGCGGACAGCGGGCTGCTGGGTCAATTGACTATAGCTCGCTGGCTGCAGTTGATAGTTGTAGTTCGCCCCCGGTACCTGGGTCACGTTCGGCATCGGGTACTGGTTTAGGACCGCAATGCCAGGAGCGTACAGGCGGCTTTGGGGGATGACGTTACCAGGGAAAGCCTGCCCGGTTGTGTTATCGATGATCGCCGGGATGAGATTGCCGTTATTATCGCGGCTCTGCGAGAAATCTCCCATCCGCTCAGCAGCGGTTGGCAGGCGTAGCCGAATCACGTTACTGCTGTTCGCCACGATCGCCTGGGGCCTGAACTCATGCGCGTAGAAGAAGAAGGCCTTGTTGCGTCCGTTGTACACTTTGGGGATTACCACCGGGCCGCCGATCGTATATCCGTAGGTATTCAGGTGGGAAAACACCGGCGTATCGCCGTTCTTCTGCGTATTCCACGCCCGGGAATTCCACGCCGTATTGGTGAAAATGCCGTAACCCGCCCCATGGAACTGATTCGTGCCGCTCTTCGTCACGGCCGTGATCTGCATACCGCTCGATCTGCCGTACTCAGCCTGATAACCCTGCGCGAGGACTTTAACTTCACCGATCGATTCGATGTTCATTTGCAGCATCTGACCGTTGTTGCCGGTATCCATGGCCGAGATGCCGTCCATCATGATGTTGTCTTGGCTCTGGCCGCCCAGCCGCGCCGTACTGCCGCTGCCGGTTTGCGCGCCGTCTACGCCGGGAGTAAACGCCACGGCGGCCGCGAAGTTTCCGTGCGTGATTGGCAGGCTTTCGATCGATTTGTTTTCAATGGCATACGATCGTTCGCCGCTCTGCGTCTGGAGAAGCTCCGCCGCGGCGCTCACCGTAACCGTGTCGGTGGTTCCGCCTACCTGGAGGGTTATCGGCGGAACGCCTATGCGATCACCGCCTGTGACTAGAATGCCCTTCACTCTGGTGGTCTTAAAGGCAGGCGCCGAGGCCTCGACCGTGTAAGTGTCAGCCGTTATGTTGGCGAACGTATAGTCCCCGCTGGAACTCGTCTTTACCGGCGCGCTCTTGGTGTTTTGGGACTCGCTGATCAGGACAACTTCGGCGCCAGCGATGACGCCTCCGGATGGATCAACGACTCGTCCCGTGATATTGCCGGTCGTAACCTGTGGCAGCGCCGATGATGGCAGCAGCAACAAAGCGGCAACGAAGCCAGCAAGAATGCTGTAAACGCTACGCATCGTTTTCTTCTTACCCCTTTTTCGAAAGGCCCTCTTTAGCCGCAGAGCTCTCGCCCGCACGGAGAGGCCCCTTTAGTTTCTTTAGGTGGAAGCCTATATCCAACGCGAGGGGTTGTCAAGTCGTTTTTTGATTTTTCGTCAAATTTGGTAACGATATCGCACCGACACGGAACCTCGTTGTTATCGATAAATGAAGGGGATAAAGCGCTTTACTGGTTCAGCAACTCGTTGATGTAGAGCTTTAGTACTGCCCAGGCAGGCGCGCCTGCAATTTTGTTGCGTGCGCCACTCTTTATGAAAACCAAACTAGGCGTCTGATAGATGTCGCCCTGAGCCGCCAAGGCTTGGTCGTTCCGCATGGTCGCCTGCGGATCGGTTGCGGATTCAACCATGGCGCGCAGTTTCTGCATGACGCCGGGAGGAAGGACTTGCGCCACCGAGCCCGCCACATTTCCGTTTTGGGACCAGTTCTGCTGCGTCGCGAATAACTGAGCGGCAACTTGCTCATAATGGCCAAGTTCGCCCGCGGCATTCGCATATTGCGCGGCGAGAATTGCGTAAGGGTGTTGCGGCAAGGGAAAGTCGCGGTGGATGATCCGTAGTTTTCCGACCTTCACGTACTCCGAAACAAGCGCCGGATAGACCGTGCGATAGAAGTTCGCGCAGGAAGGACATTCATAGTCTGAGTAGATCTCGCAGACAAGCGGCGCCGATGGAGATCCCAGTTCCTTGTAGTTGGAGATATGGGGCGACGAAGGGTTCGCGACAGACTTCGCTGGGGCCGACGACACAGGCGTAGGATTCGTTGCGGCGACGGGAACAGGAAGGCCTTTTTGAACCGCGGGCGCAACATTCGGGCATCCCAGACCAAGAACGGCGCATTTTGCCGGCGCGGGAACGCCAATCGACACGAGGGCGGCAACGCAAATCGTCGCCGCCGTCCAAGCCCAACTTCGGGCCCACACGCGCCGAGTATGCTCTCGGCGGCGGATTCTTGCGCGCGAAGCGGCGGAGTTGGGCTTCCACTCCTGCGGAGGATTGAGCGTACGGAGACGGACATCGACCCAGTTTTCATCGCGATTCAGTTCCAGGCGGTCCATATTGTTTGATATATTCCTTTCGAAAAGCTTGCTGAGCGCGGCTCAGCAGCGTGCCGACAGAAGCGGCGTTAAGACCGAGCGCGTGGGCAATTTCGTTGTAGCTGAAATCGTCGGCGCGCAGCAGGAGAAGTTCGGCTTCGCGCGGGCTCAAGGATGCAAGCACCAGCCGAACGCAGTTCCGGTCCTCGGCGAGGGCATGAACCTCCTCAGGCGTGCTTGCGCGACGAACCATCTGTTCGCGTTCGCGGCGGATCCTGCGCGCGTGGCGCCGCAGATCGTCCAGCGCCATTCGCAGCGCGACGCGGTAGAGCCAGGCTCCGGGATCGTCCGGCGCGGCGTTGGGTTTGCGCCAATATTTCCAAAAGACCTCTACGGCGACTTCTTCGGCGCGCGCCGGATCGTTCACGACGCGTGCGATCCGGTCGTAGTGCGCGAAGAAGACCGTTTCGAACTCGGCCGATGGGCCAACTTCCGCATGGTCAATCGCCATGTGTGGCGCGCTCACAACCTCTCAACGGCGCCGACGCTGAGTTTGTGACAGCTAAAATCCCGCGGGCGGCGACGAGGCGCGAAGTTCGTAGCCACGCGGCGGCTCGGACCCCAGGAGGTATTGAACGAAGTAGTCCCATCGCCTGCGAACCATGTAGGGCTCGTTGCCAAATCCGTGGCCGCGGTTCGGGAGCATGATCAGGTCGAAGTCTTTGTTGGCCTTGATCAGTTCGTTTACGACGAGCAGCGTGTTGTAAGGCGGGACATTGTTGTCCATCGTCCCGTGCGCGAGCAGCAAGTGGCCCTTCAGGTTCTTCGCGATGTTCTCGTTGGCCTGATCGTCGTAGTTTGTCGTGCCGTCCGAGTTCTTTTTGAGAAGCCCCTGGTAACGCTCACCCCAATCGTCTTCGTATTCGCGGTTGTCGTGATTGCCGGCTTCGGAGATTCCGACTTTGAAAAAGTCCGGATACCGGAACATGGCGTCCGCGGCGGCGAAACCGCCGCCGGAATGGCCGTAAATACCGGCGCGATCGATATCTATATATGGATAACGTGCGGCCAATTCCTTCATGGCTGCGACCTGATCGGGAAGGGTATTATCTCCCATATTGCCGTAATAAGCGTCGTGGAATTTCTTGGAACGAGTGGGGTTTCCCATGCCATCGATCTCCACGACGACAAAGCCGAGTTCCGCGAGAGCCTGCGCATCGCCGCGCGCCGCCGAAAAACTGCGGCTGCCAACGCTGCCTGCCTGCGGGCCGGGATAGATGTGGTTCACGATCGGATATTTCTTCGAAGGATCCAGATTCGTCGGCACGAACATCAGCCCGTAGAGATCGGTTTTGCCGTCACGGGCTTTCACAATGATGCGCACGGGGGGCTTCCACCCCACGGCTTGGAGTTTCGAGATATCCGCTTTCTCCAGGTTGGCGGCTAATTTGCCAGAACTGTCGCGGACGACGGCAACCGGAGGCGTGTCGGGCGTCGAGTATGAATCGACGAAGTATGCGCCATCCGGGGAAAAGGAGATGTCGTGGTTCGCGTTCTCAGGCGTGAGTAGCTCCAGACCCTTGCCGTCGAAGCCGACGCGGTAGAGGTACGAGAAATAAGGATCGCCCTTTTCACGACCAGCCCCGAGAAACCATATGAGGCGACGGGTTTCGTCGACCCGAAGGACTTGGCGGACAATCCATTCGCCGGATGTCACCGCGCCCTTGATCTGCCCTGTTTTCCAGTCGCCGAGATAAAGATGGCCCCATCCGCTCCGCTCCGAATACCAGAGGAATTCGTTGGAACCATAGAGCACCTGCCAGTTGACCCTGCCGTCGCCCGACTCGAACTGTGTGGCGGAAGATTCTTCATTGATCTCGCGAACCTCGCCGGTCGCAGCGTCGGCCTCCCGCAGGCGCTCCTGTTTGTGATCGCGAGAAGTCGAGACGAACGCTAGCTTTGAGGCGTCCGGACTCCACTGAACGTCGGCCCATTCACCACCCCGACAGGCCACATCATCGCAGAGAGTGGAGCGATGCTCGTCCGGCGTGATTTTGAGCCGCGTCACGGTTTTCGACTCGACATCGATCACCACGCGCTGAATGGTGGTGACGACGTCGTCACCCGGCAGAGGATATTTCCACGCTTCGAGCTTCGGGTGCCCAACCTGCGTGTTGACCAGATACATGTCGCCGACACCCCGCTGGTCCTGCTGGAAAGTTGCGATTCTTTTTGAGTCCGGAGACCAGAGAATGATGGGACGATCGCTTTTGGTCCAGCCCGCATTATCGGTCGCGTAGCCGAAGTCTTTTACGCCGTCTTTCGTGAGCTGTGCCTCCTGCCCGCTGGCGACATCGCGAACCCAAAGGTTGTAATCGCGAATGAATGCGATTTTTTTCTTATCCGGTGACTGAGCCGGGTTGGGGCCGCCGCGACCACCGCCACGCCCTCCCCGACCGGTATTCCCCACGACCCGGTCTGACTCCACCGCGCATCTATACTCGGACAGCGCGCATTTCCAGACCTTTCCCGCCGCGCTGAAGGAAACCCAGGAATGGTCGTCCGCAAGCGTAATCTCCTGGAAAGGGAGCCTGTCCGGTTCGTATTTCGCCTTGGCCGCAGTGGATAGGGCGGCTGCGAGTCTGGCGTGATCGAATGCAGGCGCACGCGCTCCCTTTTCCGGATCAACCAGGATAAATTCCGCTCCATTTTCGCGCGTGACGCGATACCAGAATTTCCCTCCAGCCAACCAATTCGGACGAACTCCCGCGCCATAAACGAGTGGCGTCGTGTTGTACGTCATGAACTGCTCGGCATGCGCGTAATCAGCCGAGGTCAGGGCCCTTTTGGCCTGTTGGGCGCAAAGCGTCGCCGTAACAATGAGAGCGAGCGGCAGAAGGGGGCGCATTCGTCCGAGTTTAGCGCTCCTGCCGCGGCTGCGCGGGTCGCAGGCTTCTTATGCAGATTTTACGGGAATGTAACGTTCGGGCCGCTATCATGAAGGACATTCCAGTAATTCTCAGGGAGCAATTCATGAAATTGAAACACGCTTTGCCAGCGTTCGTATTATGTTGCGCGCCGATTTTCGCTCAGACCGGTGGCGTGGCCGCGATTTCGGGGACCGTCAAGGATCCTACCGGGTCCGTCGTTCCGAACGCCAAGGTCGTGATCGAGAGCGGGGCGCAGGGGCAGGTCCGTTCGATTGAGACGAACGGCGCGGGCGTCTTTTCGGCGCCGGCTCTGACGCCCGGGTCCGGATACAGCATCAGGGTCAACGCGCCGGGATTCGCGCCGAACGAAGTGAAGGACATTGATCTGCAGGTGGGGCAGAATCTGAACCTGAACATTTCCCTGACAGTGGCGCAGGCGGCGACTGAAGTGGAGGTCTCGTCGGCGGCGGAACTGATCGACGACACGAAGAGCGATGTTTCGACCACGGTTGGCCAACAACAGATTAACGATCTGCCGATCAATGGCCGGCGGGTCGACTCGTTCGTGCTCTTGACGCCGGGCGTGACCAACGACGCCACATTCGGTCTGCTTTCGTTCCGGGGCGTCGCGGGAAACAACTCGTTCCTGATCGACGGTAACGACAATACCGAGCAGTTCTATGACGAGAACGCCGGACGCACGCGCATCCAGTCGCAGATTTCGCAGGACGCGGTGCAGGAGTTCAAAGTCGTTTCCGAGGATTACTCGGCGGAATACGGACGAGCGATGGGCGGGGTTGTCAACACCGTGACCAAGAGCGGTTCGAATCAATTCCACGGTACCGGCTTCTATTACTTCCGCAGCACCGGTTTTGATGCCCGCGATCCTTTCGCTTCATTCAATCCTTCCGAAAAGCGCGTCGAGGGCGGCGCGACGGTGGGCGGCAAGATCATCAAAGACAAACTGTTCTATCTGATTAATTTCGACCTGACGTATCGCAACTTCCCGTTGGTCGACAGCTACGTACAGGCTGGCGTTGTGGATCCCGTGGCGCAAACATGGATCGGTTGCGGCGCGCCGGCGACTCCGGCGCAGTGCGCGGCGATCAACGCATTGCTGCCTCGCTTCTACGGGCAGATTCCGCGAACCTACGACAACGATTTGGGATTTGGCAAGCTCGATTACCACATGTCCGACCGAAACACGTTCACGGCGGAATTCAATTTCCTGCGGTGGTGGTCGCCAAACGGAATTCAAACCGGGCTTTCTTCCACGAGCGGAGCCGGGATTAACGGTAATGGTAACGATTCGGTTCGCGTCCGCAACGCAAAACTTCAGTGGACATCGGTTCCGACGAGCAGCTTCGTAAATACCTTCCGCTTTGGGTGGGATACCGATCGCCAGGCCGACTCGTTCAATCAGGCATCACTGGGCGACGGCCTGGGCTACCTTAATGTTTCGGTGGGCGGGGTTCAGCTTGGGCCAGCCAACTACCTGCCTCGGGTGGAGCCAAGCGAGACTCGTTACGAATTCTCTGACGATGCCAACTGGGTGAGAGGCAACCACAGCTTCAAGTTCGGATTCGGAGCCTTCAACACCGAAGACTACAATTACTACATCAGCAATCAATACGGCTCATATACCTACAACACCCCAACCCAGTTCGCGCAGGATTACAGCAACCCGATCGCCGGTAAAAACTGGAACACGTTTTCGCAGACATTCGGGAATCCGGTGGCCGACTATACGATCAACGAGTTCTCATGGTATGCGCTCGATCAGTGGAAGGTAAAGCCGAGGCTGACCGTTAACATTGGCGTCCGCTGGGATAAATCGCTCAGCTTAAAATTCCCGGTGGTGAACCCCGACTGGCCTCAGACGGGATATATCAATACCCCGAACACCAATTTCTCTCCGCGCATCGGCGCCACGTATAACGTAGATGACAAAACGGTGATCCGCGCCGGATTCGGGCTGTTCTATGCGCGACTTCTCGGCGGACTCATCGACAACCTGTGGACCACGAACGGGCTCTATCAGAACTCGCAATCGCTCAGTTCGACCAATTCGACACAGCAAGCCGCCGGCCCCGCTTTCCCCAATGCTCTGAGCGCCCCGGTTACCGGCGTGAATATTGCGGCCACGACGATTCAGTTCGCAGACCCGAAGCTGAAGACGGCATATTCATCGCAGGCGAACCTCACGATCGAGCGGCAACTTGGCAAAGATATGGTATTGACGGGGTCTTTCATCACCAGCCGCGGTATTCACCTGCTGGGCACGTACGATCTGAATGCCCCCTACCCATCCAACACCTACACCTACACGATCACGGATACATCCGGAAATCCGGTGAGCACGTTTACAACGCCGATCTATCAGAATCCGAGGCCGAATACCAAATACGGAGCGGTCCTCGAAAATACGAACGGCGTGGATTCGTCCTACAACGGACTGGCCATTACGTTCGAGAAGCGCTTTTCGCATGGTTTTCAGTCGCTTGCGTCTTACACGTGGTCACATGAAATCGATGACGGGCAGGGCGCGGGAACGAACGCGATCTTCTTCAGCAGCGCAACCACGACCTACAACGGCGCCAACGCGTTCGAGCGGGGAAGCGGCTCGCTCGATCAGCGTCACCGTTTGGTGTATTCGTTTATCTGGGCACCCACGTTCACGCATGCAAACAACGGATTCGCGAAATACCTCATCAACAACTGGCAGCTTTCGGGTATTACCACGCTGGCTGCCGGGCGTCCGGCTGGCAGCCCTACCGTTCGCATTGTAAGCGCCGGTCCCTCGGGCCTGCTGAACAACAACCTTGTTGGCTTCACGAATAGTCGTGTGCCGTTTCTGCCAGTCAACAGCATCTACACGCCTGCCTCGTATCGAGCGGACCTTCGGCTGACGAAGGTGCTTCCGTTCGATGTGCATGACCGCGTCGTTCAACTGAACCTGAACTTCGAGGTTTTCAACGTCAGCAACTCCTGGTCGCCCACGAGCGTCGCGACTCAGCAATACACGGCGACCAAGGGCGTGCTGACGCCAACTCCGACAGCGTGGGGCTTCGGCACCGCGGATGGCGGCTTCCCCGACGGAACGCAGGCGCGGCGTTTGCAAATCAGCGCTCGTGTGGTGTTCTGAGGGTCGAGCGGAGGTGACACGGAAAGAGGCGGGCGTTTCGGCGCCCGCCTTCTTCATTTCGCCCGCGCTCAGTTGAGCTTCGCGAGTTCTTTTCTGTACAGCTTATTTTGGGGAAATTCGTGGGCGAGCCATTCCAGCTTTTCGCGAGCTTGCTCAGGCTCGTGGGCCCGCAAATCGGCCAGGGCCAGAAGAAGGCGCGCGTACGGGCGCAGGTAATGGCCCTTCTCAGCAGTAATCCGAAGCTTTTCGACTCCGGTGCGGCGATCGGTTTCAGCGCCGGTTGCGTGGAGAATCCATCGAACCGGGGCGGCCTTGAGACTCAGCAGGTAATTTTCGATCCCTTGCGCAATGTACGCATCGTAGTACTCCGGATACCGACCCAGAAGCTGACCTGCGAGCGCCCGGCTTTGTTTCACCTCCGAGAGCGCCGCAAAATTGCGCTTTTCGATAAGCGCCAGGTAGTCGGAATGCAGACCGAGTCTGAGGACGGAGGCGAATAGCGCGTTCGGGTCGTCAGGATGGGCGCGCAATTCAGCATCGGCGAGATGCTTACTCTTTTCGAGGGCGGCTTCAAAGAGCGTTTTGGTCTTTGGGTCGGCGTCGAGTTTGTGAAAGTCAAGGAAGTTGTCGTCGTTGGTCCAGAACTCCGAACTCAGGAGGTTCAGGCGGTCGAATTCGGAAAACAGGTACGCGGCGGCGTCCGAGACGGGGCCCAATGGGTCCGACGGCGCTTTGCGCTCGTATTCCGCGAACGTTTTATGGGCGTCGTCGAACTGGAGATTGTACATCTGGCGGTAACCCTCATCGAGAAGGGGTGCGCCGCAGAGGGTTCCGGCCGGCAGCAGAATGATGGCTGTTAGCCTGAGAAATCTACGAATGATAAAAGCCATCATATTCGATCTGGGACGTGTGATTGTGCCGTTCGATTTCAGCCGGGGATATGCGCAACTGGCCGAACTGGGCGGCATTCCGGCGGGCGACGTGCCGAGGCGCATCGGACAAACCGATCTGGTGCAGCGCTTCGAATGCGGCAAGATCGCGCCTGAAGACTTCGTAAGAGACCTCGCAAACTATTTGAACATCGATGTTGATCACGACCGGTTCTGCGAGATCTGGAACTCGATTTTTCTGCCGGAGACGCTTATCTCCGAGGATCTTCTAATCGCCCTGAAAGAACACCACCGTCTGGTGTTGCTTTCCAACACGAATCGTATCCATTTCGAAGGCATTTTGACGAATTATCCACTGCTTCGCCAATTTGACGAGTTTGTCCTGTCTTATCGGGTCGGATTCATGAAACCCGCGCCGGAGATTTACCGCGCCGCCATAAAAGCTGCGCAGTGTCGCCCTGAGGAATGCTTCTTCACCGATGACATCGCCGAGTACGTGGAAGGAGCCAGACGGGAAGGAATTGATGCCGTGCAGTTTTATTCCGCGGCGCAGATCGAAGCGGAACTCCGGCGGCGTGGCGTCGAGTGGACCGCGGTTAGCTGAGCAGCCCGCCGTGTCCCAGGCTGGCGAGTTCCCAGGTCGAAACGCGGTAGCGCGCAAGCATAGGAGGCATCAGCAAGTCGATAACGTTCGGCTTGAGCGAGCGAAAACAGCCGGGAGCGGAAACTACAGGCACGTCGTCTTTGTAACCCATTAACAGAAGATTTCCGGGCTCAACCGGTACGAGAAAGCGCTCGATCTGGCAGTTGATCTTCGCCATGGCGCGCCCGACTGCGTCCGCCGGGCCGGCCGGGGCGGTCGTTGACGCCACAAGAATGGCGGCCGGGGCATAACGCAGAAATTGCTGGATGCCGCGAGACACATGCTCTTCGTTTTCAAGAACCGAAAGCGCAAGGTGGCTCCGCACGCCAAAACGTTCGAGTTTCTGGCGAATTACGGACTCAAACAGAGTGCGGGCGCGATCGCCGTTGATCGGGTCGGTGTATAGCACGGCGACGGAAGCTTGCCGGGCCGGCCGCGCTTGCATGATCGGTCCGCGCTGGCGCAGCATATCCAGAGCCCCGTCAAAGTCGGATTTTGCTACGGCGAATGGAGCGCTCTTAATCGAAGCGATTCGTTGCCCGGCGGTCGCGAAGCTGAAGTTCAACGAACTGGCGATCACGAGACTCGAAGTGCAGTTGACTTGCCGGAGCAGATCATCGTCAACCAGAACACAGCAGTTTTCGGTGGCCAGAAGGTTCGCGCGGCCGCCAGGAGCCAACTGAATCTCGTAGCAGCCGCAGGCCATCTCACCGGCGATTCCGCAGACCGCTTCATCTTCGGAGACTTCGTCTTCATCGAGTTCGGCTACCCAGATCTGTCCTAGTCCCTCCGACTGAAGAATTCGAATATCTTCTTCGCGAAGGATATGCCCCTTGGCGAGGAGTTTCTTCCCCCCGGGCCGAAAAATCGCAGAAGAAAGAATTCGTCCCGCAGACTGCTGAACATCAATCGTCTGAGCTTTCATCCCGTGGGTCCCCCAGTTGGAATCGGCGTCGGAGTGCGATTCAGCACTCACGAGGCCTATATTACGACAAATAAAAACATACTGTAGGGAAAAATGGAAAAATTCTCGCCGATTTCTATCGGTTTTCTACGTATAGGCGTCAGCTAGCGAGAATCTCAGCGGGCGCGGGAGCGGCGGGAGCCTCCGCGGGCGGCATTTCGCGCTTATATTTGCACCCACTCGCGGGGCATTGAAAAAAGGCCCCGGATTTCAGATATTTCTCGACAAGGTAGGAATTTCCGCAATCCGGACAGCGCTCCGCAACAGGGCGAGACCATGCGACGAAATTGCAATCGGGATAGCGGCTGCAGCCATAGAAGGTCTTGCCGCGCTTCGACCGGCGCTCCACGACCTCGCCCTCCGAGCACTCCGGACACTTCACGCCGATGGTCTTCTGCTTGACGAATTTGCATGCGGGGTAGTTGCTGCAGGCGGTGAACTCGCTGAAGCGGCCGTATTTCTGGACCAGATTGTTGCCGCATTGCGGGCATTTTTCGTCGAGTATTACGTCGGGCTTCTTTTGCGAGCCGCCAATCTGTTTGGTGGTCTTGCAATCGGGATAGCCTGAGCACGCGAAGAAGGTTCCGAAGCGCCCCTTCTTCAATACCATGGGCCTTCCGCAGTTCTGGCAGTACTCCTCGTCGCCCTGCTCCGAGAGGTCGGCGCCGTCGAGATCGGGGAGGTCCACCGTCAATTCGCGGGTGTACGTACATTCGGGGTAGCCCGTGCACGCAAGAAAGCTTCCGTGTTTACCCCACTTGATCACCAGGGGCTTGCCGCACTTGTCGCACGTCAAATCGGTTGGTTTTTCCATCCGTTTGATGTTCGTCATGTTGGTTTCGGCATTCTCGAGGTCTCTCGTGAAACGCTCGTAGAATTCGCCCATCGCGTCGCGCCAATCGAGTTTGCCTTCCTCGATTTCGTCGAGCTCTTCCTCCATGCGCGCGGTGTAACGCACATCGAAGATGTCATTGAAGCTTTCGAGAAGCAGGTCGGTCACGACCATGCCGAGTTCGGTCGGACGGAACTTGCCGCCTTCCTTGGTAACGTATTCGCGTTCCTGAATGGTGGAAAGAATGGAAGCGTAGGTCGAGGGTCTCCCGACGCCATCGGCTTCGAGCTTCTTGACCAGCGTGGCCTCGGTGTAGCGCGGAGGCGGTTCCGTAAAGTGCTGTTCGGGTTTGAGGACCCGGAGCTTCAGATCTTCGCCTTCGTCCAGCTTCGGCAGCTTGTGCCTGAGTTCCTCGTCGTCTTCGTCTTTCTGGTCTTTTCCTTCTTCATAGACCTTCAGGAATCCATCGAACTTAAGAACCGAACCCGTGGCGCGGAAGGTGTAGTCGACCGAGCTCTTTCCGGGGGCGATCGTATCGATGGTTGTCTGGTCGAGAAGAGCAGGATTCATCTGGGAAGCGATGAAGCGCATCCAGATCAGCCGGTACAGTTTGAGCTGGTCCTCGGCGAGGAATGGCGCAACATCATCGGGCGTGCGCATTGCGGACGTCGGGCGGATGGCCTCGTGCGCGTCCTGAGCATCTTTCTTGGATTTGTAAACATTGGCTGAGCCGGGAAGGTATTCGGCCCCGTAACGCGACTCGATAAAACCACGCACCTCCGTGAGGGCTTCCTCGCCGACGCGGGTCGAATCGGTTCGCATATAAGTAATGAGGCCGACCAACCCCTCCTTTCCCAGTTCGACGCCCTCATAAAGCTGCTGGGCCAGCATCATGGTGCGCTTCACGCTGAACCGGAGCTTGCGGGATGAATCCTGCTGTAGAGTCGAGGTGATAAAAGGCGCGACGGGATTCCGCTTCTTCTCCTTTACTGCGACGGAGCGAACGGTGAAGTGAGCGCCTTCCAGATCCCCGAGGATCGCGTTCGCCGTCGCTTCATCCGGGATTTCCGGCGCCTCAGCGCCCTTCCGAAACAGACGGGCGTCAAAAGCGGGCGGCTTCTTCGCGGCCAGATTGGCATCGAGCGTCCAGTATTCCTGCTTGACGAACGCGCGGATCTCGCGTTCCCGGTCCACAATAACTCGAACGGCCACCGTCTGGACGCGCCCGGCGGACAGGCCGCGGCGCACCTTGTCCCACAAAAGCGGGGAGATCTTGTACCCGACGAGACGATCGAGAACGCGGCGCGCCTGTTGCGCATCCACGAGGTTGACGTTGACCAGCGCAGGCTTTTCGAAAGCTTTCTGGATGGAACTTTTGGTGATTTCGTTGAACATGACCCGGAAGATCCGGGGATCGCCGTCTTTTGCGGCCTTCTTGGGAGTGAGTTCCTCCTGAAGATGCCAGCAAATGGCTTCGCCTTCGCGGTCCGGGTCGGCTGCGAGATAGATATCGTCGACCTTTTTGGCGGCGTCTTTCAGCTCCTGGATGAGCTTCTTCTTGCCTTCGATCACCTCATACTTCGGGCGGAACCCGTTCTCGACATCAACGGCAAGATCGCGCTTGGGCAGGTCTTTGATGTGCCCCAGTGACGCCTTGACGACGTAATTCCGTCCGAGGTACTTGTTGATCGTTTTCGCTTTCGCCGGTGACTCGACGATAACCAGAGCTTTTGCCATATGCCAACTGCTTTCTCAGAGTAAACCACGCGTCCCCGCTGTCCGGATCGCCCGGGTGGGCTGGGGACCGCGAGGCTACCACACTTTAACAAAGTTCCTTCCGGCCTGCTGCCGAACGAGCCCCATGATCTCAAGCTCGAAAAGCGCCGCAATAATCTCAGAAGGCGACGTCTCCTCCATGGCTTCGACCAAAGCGTCAAGGTGCGTGGCCGCGTCCGTTTTCAATCTTTGGAGGATGCCCCGAGCGGGGGCGCTCAGTGGCCCCGATTCGGTTGATACAGATGCGGATGGAATGGCGGCCGATTCAATCGAATCGCCAAGTGATTGATTCAAAATGCGTTGTCGATCTTCATCGATCAACCGCCGCTGCTCCGGCTGCGGCAGTTCCACTACGATGTCATTCCAGTCCTGTACCAGCTTGGCTCCCTGCTTGATGAGCAGATTGGGCCCCCAACTCATTTTCGAGGTGATGTTACCGGGGACGGCAAAGACCTCGCGCCCCTGCTCGATCGCGAGGCGAGCGGTAATCGATGAACCGCTGTACTGCGCGCCCTCTACGACAAGCAATCCGCAGCTCATGCCGCTGATGATGCGGTTGCGGATGGGAAAATTCTGTGGAAATGCAGTTGCGCCCATCGGGAATTCGGAGAGGATGAGGCCTTTCGATACCATTTCCGCGGCGAGCTTTTTGTTTTCCGACGGGTAGACAATATCCACGCCGCAGCCCAGGACGGCGATGGTGGACCCTCCTGACGAGAGGCAGGCTCGATGCGCGGCGGTGTCGATGCCACGCGCCATCCCCGAGACAATGGTGACGCCCGCCCGCGCAAGGTCGCCGGAGAGGCGTTCGGCCGCGGCGACGCCGTAGGGCGTGGGACGACGGGTCCCTACAACTCCGATGCAGATGGAGAAAAGTAGCTCAAGACGGCCGCGGGCGAAGAGCACGGCGGGCGGATCGTAGATGCGCCGAAGCGGGGCGGGATAACGCGGGTCCGACTGCACGATGAGGGCGGCTCCAGCTTTCAGCATGAGTTCACGTTGACTGGCCGCATCTTCAAAGCTGCAACCACTGGACACGGAGCGCGCGAGACCGCCTGAGAGTCCGGCGCCTTCGAGTTCGCTGGCCGAAGCGCGGAAGATTGCCTGCGGGGTTCGGAAGCGCTCGATCAACTGGTTGGCGCGGCGCGTTCCCAGTCCGGGAACGAGGCGAAGAGCAAGCCAGTGGAGTTCATCTTCCGCCGAGAGGGTGGGTGCGGGAGTCGACATGCTTAAAATAGTTGGCGCAAGCGCGCCTTATTCTCATGAAAAAAGAGGCCGACTGGTTCGACGGGCGCGAACCGCAGCTTATTTACATTGCGAAGCGTCTGCGTGAGGCGCAGCGACTGGAAGAGGTTTTGGACGCCTCGGGCGTGGACTACAGCGTCGAAGCCGATGAATATCAGGGCGGGGTCATTTTCCGCCGTACGCGGATCGGGGCTTTCTTTTACGTTCGGCCCGAAGACCAGGAACGCGCGATCGTGGTGATGAAAGAGGGCGGTTTTCCGCCTTCGGCGGGCCAGGCTGGCCGATAGAGACGGTCGCAGGCGGCGCTTCCGGTATCTGGCTTACAATAGGTAGCGGAGGCCATTCCTTTTTCAAATGGGTCCGCTGGGTCCGCAAGAGATCGTCGTCATTTTCATCCTGGCCCTGCTGCTGTTCGGTCCAAAGAGGCTGCCCGAACTCGGCAGGACTGTGGCGAAGGCGATGAAAGAGTTCCGCAAAGCGCAGAGCGAACTGAAGTCCACGTTTGACCGCGAGATGCAGAACCTGGAGCGGGAGGTCAATATGAAAGAACTGACCGCTACCAACTACCAGTCCGACAGCTATACCTACGATTACTCCTCTTACGACGCGTCGTATTACGACGGGTCG
>Ga0126381_100000106_pt1 | contig 94738 bp, 81 predicted proteins | sample PanSoiMetPlot_28_FD_96465 | JGI IMG/M metagenome (GOLD analysis project Ga0126381, IMG submission 96465) | Tropical forest soil microbial communities from Panama - MetaG Plot_28 | ecosystem: Environmental > Terrestrial > Soil > Tropical forest > Bulk soil | place: Panama | collected 2016-02-17 | reverse complement strand
AGGACCCGATCAACTGCAGCGAATCATCGAAGCAACCAAAGAATACCAGGCCGCCCACCCGAAACAGCCAAAACGGCGGGCAGCCCGAAATACTAAAAAGGATTAACTGTACGATGTACTAGTGTGATGTTTCTGAGAATGTGGTCGAGCCAGACGATGGTGGCACAGGCTTCAGCCTGTGGGTTTTCGGCTGCCGGATTAGTACAGCGCGGCTCGTGCGGCCGCCACGCATTCATTCGATGTCGGAATTCACCGATGCTTATCGAAGATCCTGTGTTTACGCGATCTTGTCCGTGAGGTCCGCCTCATCAGGCTACTGAACTTCGATGGAGTCGCTGTACCGAACATAGAACCCGCGTTTGCCATCGTGACAGTATTCGGCATTGCAGCCGCCCAACTGTCATGATGTGAGTTTCGATGTCCCTCCAAAACCGCGTCGATCCCTTCGGTAATCTGTTCCGGACGCCCGCGTACGGCTCGATGATGGGCAATCGCGGTGGCGTGTTGCACATCAACCGGGAAATCGTCCGTCCCTACAAGAGCCGGCGCTGGATCACCTGCGTTCTGGAATTCAAGGGCCGCCGGCGAATCGTTATGACCGAGGGGCGGTACACGGAGCTGTTCTTTCTGGACGAAGCCACGGCTTTCGCGGCAGGCCATCGGCCTTGCGCGGAATGCAGGCGCGACAAGTTCAATGCATTCAGGGAGGCATGGCGGCGCGCGAAAAACCTTCAAGACCTCCCGTTCGCCGATGACATGGATTTAGCCCTGCATTCCGCGCGGATCCATAAGCGCGAAAAGGTTACGTACCAGGCCGCGATGAACTCATTGCCGGATGGCTGCTTTGTTCGGATCGAGGACCAGCCGTATCTTGTCTGGGGCGATGCAATACTGCTCTGGACGCCGGAAGGATACGCCGGGCGAAGTGCCAAACCGGATGGGACCGCGACGGTATTAACGCCGGAGCCGATTGTGGCATGCCTAAGGAACGGATACCGGCCGGAGATACGTCAATCCGCAACTGGCGGCTCGCGTGACCCCGTAAGAATGAACGGATGAATGAATTCTCTGAGACACGGCTAGAAGCGTCCCCGGCCGATGCAATCGCCGGCAAATTGGTCACGGAAACATTCGATTACGACGATGGGCGGCAGGTCACCGTATACGTCCCGCCAGTCACGTCCAAGTCGATCGTGTTCGCCGGCGACGGTCAGATGATCGCCCAGTGGGGAAGGTTTCTCGAAGCGGCGGGTCTGCCCGCGACCATGATCGTTGGCGTGCATCGCGCGGCGGACGAGACGCTACGGCTTCACGAGTATTCGCCAAACCTCAACCCGAAACGGTTCGCCGCACACGAAAGATTTTTCGTCGAGGACGTTGCCGCGTGGTTGCGATCGCGTTTCGACGTCACGCTGCCCCCCGAGAATACGGCCGTGTTTGGTGTTTCCGCTGGAGGTGAACTCGCGCTCGCGCTTGGGCTGCGACATCCCGACCTCTACGGCGCGATCTTCTCAGCGTCGCCCGGCGCGGGGTACCAGCCGCCCGCCGCAATGCCGAATCGATTACCGCGTACCTACCTCGTGGCCGGCACGCTGGAACCTTTCTTCCTTGCTAACGCGGCGCGGTGGGCGTCCGCATTGCGGGATGCAAAGGCGGATGTGGTGATGAGAGAGAGGGCCGCGGGGCACGACGCCGAGATGTGGCGACTGGAATTTCCGTTGATGATCCGATGGGCATTTGGCCAGTGAGGCCAGGGCCGCGCTCTGAACGCTAATACGTCGCCGCAACCCACTTCTTCCAGAGCGCCTCATCGGTGAGCATCTTCATATATAACCCTCCGACCACCGACCGCGCCTGAAACCCGCGTTGCTTCGCGTCCTGCGTCCAATACCAGTCCGTCAACGGAACCCGCGACGGCGACTCGTTCGCGAACTTCCACGTAGGCTCGATCAGCGCATCGAAATCCTTCCGCGAATCCGCCAGCGAAGCTGTCCAGTAGATCCAGTCCAGCTTGGTATATTGCGACCGGTTATCCAGCGGCAGCCCGAACGCATTCTGATGCGCCTCGTAAAACGCAATCTCCTTCTGCGCCACTGCCGGCGGAAACAGATCCAGCCCGAGCACTCGGTCCCACACAAGGTTGTACTTCTGGCTCCATGTGCCCGGCTTGTCGAACGCGAGCACATAATGATCCCCGTCGCTCGCCATTTTTACCCATCGTGCGGCGAACTCCTGCGCCGTTTTACGCCACGAATCCGCCTCCGCTTTATGCCCGGTCGCCTGCGCCAACCGCGCAAACGCGCCCAGCGCGACAATGGCCTTGATCGACAGATTCGCGTTATGCGCCAAATGGCCCGCGAAATCATCGGTTGAAAGCTGGTTCTCGGGATCCAGCCCTTTGCTCTTCAGATAGGTCGCCCACTTCTCGAGCTCCGGCCAATAACGCTTCGCCAGTTCCGCATTACCGTCGGCGCGCGCCATGGCTGCCGCGAGGATAATCATGTTGCTCGATTCCTCGACCGGCATCTGATTCTCTTCCGTCTTTTCCCCGCCGCCGTAAACCTGGCCATCGGCATGCGGGTATCGCCCCAGATCGTGTGGCGCGAAGTCGAAGCGCCAGCGGGGCAGGGAAGCGTACTCCATAATCGGCGCGACCGACCCTTCCAGCAATTTCGGATTCAGCAGCAAATACAGCGGCGCGCTCGGATAGAACACATCCACCGTATCGATGCAGCCGTTTGAGAAATTCTCCTTGGGGAAGAACAACAGCTTGCCGTCCGCGTCGATGGCCAGCTTGTGCGCCGCGATCGACTGCCGGTACGCGAGCGCCGTCATCTGCGCGAAGTGCTCGCCGCCCGCCTTACGCAGGTCGCTCATCAGATCGTGATCGAACGCCTCCGCCCGCTTCACCAGCGACGCGTAATCGTGTTCGGCCGCTGTAAGAAGATCGGCAGCGGACGCGCCGTTTCGCCGCCAGTAGGGCCGCACGCGCCGGTCCAGAAACGTCAGCGACCAGACATCGTCGTACGCGATGAGCAGATGCCGTTCCACCGGATCGGCGCCAACGGAACCGAGAGGAATCGCCACCGCGAGCCCCGCCGCGCCGCGGCTGTTCACCGGACGATTAGTATCGGTGTCATCAGCCACGGGAATTGCGCCTGTCGATCCGAAAGCGTTGCGCATCGCGGCCAGACTGGCAGCCGCTTCGCTGGCGTGGGCATCGCCAGGCGCCGCGACATAGAGGTACCCCCAATCGATCCGCAGGTTGTCGCCGTCCTTTTCCAGCACGGGCTGCTGCTGCGATCCCAGCCGCATCGCGCTCATGTCGCCGACCCGGAACCGCGACCACTCCACACTCTGCTCGGGCGTATTTACCGCCAGCGCCCCGGACGCGTCGAAATACGCCGCCACCTCGTGTTGCCGGCCATCCGTCGATCGCGCGTTCCAGACCAGATAGGTCACCGGCCGCGAAAGAACGTCAAGGTCCTTCGGTAACGCGGGTGTCAGGAATGTGAGGTCGACATGAATCCCCGCGCCTTCGAACCGATAGATCGTGCGCGTGGGCAGAACCTCCACGCCGGTCTGCGGCAGAGGTTCCACATTGCGCGGATCCCGCCCCATAATCCGGTAGGTGTGGCCATCCACGCGAAGCAGGGAAGTCAGCGGCTGATCGGTCCCCGTCCAGTGCTTCGTGGGCTCATCGGTCAGACGGTCCGCCGTAGACCAGATGCTGAAATACGGATCGTGCGCTATCAGCGGCACGGCGGGAGGCCGGAAGCTCTGCGCGTAGCAAAGCGAAAAGTTAAAAGAAAGCGAAGCCGCAAAAAGAACCAAGCCCGGGAGTGTCTTCATCGATGTAGGAGAGGCGAAGCGCCGGGACCATTGTATTAGGACCCGGCGCAATCAAGGTCGATCAGTAGCGTCGCAGGGCGACCGCAGGACCGGTCCGGACCGCGCGGCGCGCCGGAAAGGATGCGGCCGCAAGGGCGATCGAGCCGAGCATCAGGGTGGCGACGATAAACGTGGGTGGATCGGAAGGGCTGATCCCGAACAGCAGGCTGCGCATCAGGCGCGTGAGCGCCAGCGCGCACAAAACGCCAATGAGCGTTCCGAGCGCGGTGAGGCGGGCGCTCTCGCCGAGCACAAGACGCATCACGTCGGACGGCGCCGCTCCCACGGCAATGCGGATTCCGAACTCGTGCGTCCGCTGCGAGACGGAATACGAAACGATCCCGTAGAGCCCGACCGCCGCGAGACTGAGCGCGAGCGCAGCGAAACAACCGATGAGCCAGGAGGGATACCGGCGTAGAAAAACGGACGGCGACTGCGCGATGATCTGGTCCATCGTGAGCGGAGTGATGAGGGCGAGATCGGGGTCGAGTTCACGCATCGCATTGCGGGCGGGCGTTAAGAGATGGGCCGGGTCCCCGTTGGCGCGAACCAGATATGTGATGAACGTGCTGGGGTCTTGCGCGGTGGGGAGGAAGATGCTGGCTTCCTCGCCGGCGTCCAGACCGGAGTCGAGCGCGTTTTCGACCACGCCGATGATTTCGCGCCAGTGCTCAGTGGCCGAGTAAGTGAATCGGATGCGCGCGCCGATGGGATTGCGGTCGTTCAGGAATCGCGCAACCCAGGCGCGGTTGACGATCACGTGCTGTGACGCGGAGGGGGAGTCGTCAACATCGTTAAAGACGCGACCCGCGAAAAGAGGAATCTTGAGGGTCGAGAAATAGTTGGAGGAGACCTCGCGGATATTGGTTTCGTCTTCACTGCCGGGTACGGAGGGATGGCCTTCGACGACGAACCGAATCGTGTTGCCGCCGCCGGTGAGCGGGATGACGCTGTTTTCCGCGACGGCGGCGACCCCGGGCAGGCGCGCCAGGCGGGCGGTGAAATCGCGGTCGAGGCGTGCAGCCTTTTCGGGCTTCTCGTAGGCGGGCGAACGCAGATTGACGGAAAACGTAAGCAGGTTCCGCGTGTCGAACCCCGGGTCGCGGCGGAGGAGCGCGGAGAGGCTCTGCACGGTGAGCCCGGCCCCGACCAGCAGGATGACGGAAAACGCGATCTCGGCGACAACGAGGATGTCCTGCAGCCGTCTGCGGCGGCCGGTGGCGGAAGAGCGGCCCTCCTCTTTGAGAGTTTCGGCCGCGCGGGAGTGCGAAACGTGCAGCGCGGGGGCGAACCCGAAAAGCAGAGCGGTTAAGGAGGCAATGCCGCACGTGGCGGCGACCACGAGCGGGTTGCCGCGCGCGTTTGCGAGAAAGGGCAGGGAAGTGAGGAGCGAATCGGGGATCGCGCCGATGAGCAGCGCCGTTCCTTCCCGCGCGATGAAGAAGCCGGCGACGCCGCCGGCCAGCACGAGAATGAAGCTCTCGGCGAACATCTGCGAGAGCAGGCGAGCGCGGCTGGCGCCGATGGCGGTGCGGATGGCGAACTCGCGGGCGCGGCCGGTCGCGCGCACGAGCAGGAGATTGGCGGCGTTCGCGCAGGCGATCAGCAGAACGAGTCCCACCGCGGCGAAGAGCACGAGCAGCAGAGGACGCACCTTGCCGACGATCCGGTCGCGCAGCGGATTCATGACCACTCGGATCGTACCGTTGGCCTGCCGGTCGGCGGCCGCGAGGTTCGCGGTAAGGACGCGCATTTCCGCCTCTGCGCGGGCGAAGCCGGAGCCCGGCGCGAGCCGGCCGATGACGGGCATCCACCGGAGACTACGGCGGTTCAGGCGCCCGTCGGAGATGTGCATCGGGACCCAGAACTCCGCGCCACCCCCTGGGGCGAACTCGAAATCGCGCGGGAGAACGCCAACGATGCGAACTGAGCGGTCGTCCAGCCCGAGCGCACGGCCAAGGACGTTCCGGTCGCCCCCGAAATGGCTCTGCCAGAACCCGTACGTGAGGATGGCGACGTCGGGGCCCACAGCTGTGTCTTCGCCCCCATGAAAATCGCGCCCGAGGAAAGGCTTGACCCCGAGAGTCGAGAAGAAATTCGTGGTGGCCTGACCCGCCGCGACAAGTTCCGAGCCGCCGGAGCCGCGCAGCAGGAAGCTGTCACCGCTAAAACCGGCGAGCGAGGAGAAGGCGCGGGACTGCCGCCTCAGGTCGAGATAGTCGGGATAAGAGGAGTTCCAGTAGGGCGCATCGGGCGTTTGCGCGCGGATTTCGGTAAGGGCGATGAGGCGGTCGGGATCGGCGTACGGCAGAGGCCGGATGAGCGCCGCGTAAACAACGGAAAAGATAGCGCTATTGGCCCCGATGCCCATCGCAAGGGTGCCGACCAGGACGAGGGCGAAGCCCGGCGATTTGCGAATGAGCCGCAGGGCGAAGCGGAGGTCCCGAAGAGCGGTTTCGAGCCAGGGGGCGCCAGCCTCGTCGCGGCTATCCTCTTTAAAACGCGCGAACCCGCCGAATTCGACGCGCGCGCGCCGCTCGGCTTCGGCGCGTTCAAGATGCTGGGTCCGGACGAGGTCATCGGCGCGTTCGCGAATATGCGCCCGGAGTTCCTCTTCAATCTCCCGTTCCGTGCCCGCACGTTGAAAGAACGCGGCGAGACGGCGGGGAAATGACAGCCAGCTCATAACTCCTCCCGACGCGCTTTGAGGACCAGAGCCATCGCATCGGCAAGCCGCTCCCAGCTTGCGGCTTCGCTGCTGAGGCGGCGCCGCCCCGCGGCGGTGAGTTCATAAAATTTGGCCCGCCGGTTGTTTTCCGACGTGCCCCAGCGCGCGCGCAGCGCCCCCTGGCGCACGAGCCGGAACAGCGCCGGGTAGAGAGCGCCCTGTTCGACGAGCAGGGCCTGTCCCGAGATCTGGCCGATGCGCAGCAATATGCCGTAGCCGTGCAGCGGGCCAAGCGAAACAGCTTTGAGAATCAGCAGATCAAGCGTGCCCGGGAGCAGTTCGGCCTGTTCGTTCACAGGAAGTATTCTCTCCTGATTTGATTAGGAGGGTAACACTCGACTCCTGAGCCGTCAAGGAGAGTGCGGCGAAAATGCAGGAGGGGGTTGTGAAGGCAATCCCCGAGATCCTCTGGCGCTCCGGCGCTAAATGGTGCGAACCGCCTTCGGCCTACTTCTTGTTGCCGCTCCATTCGAGATAGGACTTCCATTCGCGTTCGCCGGGCATGCGCATCTGAAATCTGCCAGACATCGTGTTGGCTTTCCGTTCATACAGCAAAACGAACCTGTGGTCCGGCTTGCGAACTATCGGAAAGAAAAACCGCTGTTGTGGGTGTCGGAGTTGAAACGCCGTACTTAATGACGTGACCCTCGTTATCGAAGTAGATGGCATGCAGAACCTGCTCAGGGCCGTGAGGGTAGATATAGAGAAGATCACCGTGATCGCAGTCGAAGTTTTCGGGCCCTTTGCAGGAGTCCTTGCTGATCGTATGGCGGCCCATGATGTGGTTTCTCAGCTCAAGCGCGAATTCGTATTGACCGTGCGCATCAACGCCCGATTTCCCGGTTGTATTTGCATCCCAGGTGCCTTCGAGAAAAGCCAAGGATTGGAACGGATTCTTCTGTACGGTGTCAACGCCTCATCAATCCTGTGTTCGGAGTTGGAGAATGGAGAGGCCTGCACGCGCCAATGCCTGGAGAATCATCAGCCCCTCATCATTCGAACCGGTATCGAACTGCTGCCCATCATGATCGACCGCATTGCTGACGCGGGCGACGACCGCTACCTTCGCCCCCTGCGCCCGCCCGAAAGCAAATAAAGAAGCAGCCTGCATCTCAACCGCGAGCGCGCCCTCCTCCGCCCATTTCTGCAGTTGCCCGCTTGTTTCGCGATAGGGCGCGTCAGTAGTCCAGACCTTTCCTGTTCGCACTGCGAATCCGGAGTCGCGCAGCTCGCGCGCGATAGGTTCGGTCACATCTGAAGGGCAGGTCGCTTCTTCCTGCGGCCGGAGATAGTGATACGAAGTTCCCTCATCGCGAATCGCTGCGCTTGCCACAACGAGTCCGGGAAGTGGAAGCTCGGGCGCAACTCTCCCGGCGGATGTCAGTCCGACGATCAGACTGACTCCGGCTGTTCTTAGCTGCTCCGCAATCAGCACGGCAAACGGCCCACCAATGGTACGCGCAACAATTCCGCACCTCACTCCTTCGAGATCCAGCCAAAACATCGTGGTGTGAAAACAGGCCCACGAATCAAAGGGTCTGGCGATCCCTCGTTCGACAAGCCAATCGGTGAGATCTCCATCGAAATCCAGAAAGCAGATGGAGGGGAGCGCTTCCGTGCCCGTCTTTTTCAGTTGCCGCGCATCGCTCATCAGCGCCTCTGCTGTGAACGCGGAAGCCTCCTCGACAGGATGATCAAGAATAGGAGCCACTACTGACGAACGGCCCGCGTTTTTCCATTCCTCAACGAGACAAAAGCAGTATAGGAATCGCTGGGTCGTTCCGAACGGTGTCTCATGCAGTTCGGTAACGCTGTCCATGAGGCGAAACCGTTTTCCAAACTCACCGTGTAGCGATTCGCTGTCGTAACGCCGCACGTACAGACCGCTGCATTTCAACGGTCCCCCAACTCCGAAGGTTCCAATGATGACATGACCCCCAGGCTTGACGCACTTCGTGACTCTGTCGATGTAGGCAGCGCGATCATCCGGATCCGTCAAAAAGTGAAACACGGCTCGGTCGTGCCACACGTCGTAGGCAGCCGATGGAAAATTCACCGTGGTAATGTCTGCCGCTATCCATTCGACGTGATTCGCCCGTTCGCCCAGTCGCTCCTGCGTGACTCGGAGCGCAGTCTGCGAGACATCGAGAACAGTGAGATTGCGATAGCCAAGCGCAATGAGATCGTCAACCAGTGTTGACTCTCCGCCACCCACGTCGATGATACGCGCCGAACGATCCTGCGTCGCGCGCTCGATCAATGCGATCGATGTCTCGAGGTGCGGGCGAAACCAGCTGACCTGATCGAAGCGCTTGGCGCCATACACGGCTTCCCAGTGAGCTTCAACGTTCATCCAGACCATTATTGAACTGGAATCATCACCTGCGGGGTACGCCGCCAGTTGTTAAGCTATCCGCATGCTCAGCGGGCTGGCCGGCGACATTCGCCAGTGTTGTCGTTATCTCCGCCGGAGTCCGGGTTACGCCATGACGGCGATAGCTACGCTGGCGCTCGCGATTGGCGCGAACTCGGCGATTTTCAACGTCGTCAACGCTGTCATTCTGGCGAACCTCCCAGTCCCTCAGCCGGAAAACCTGATCACGATTTCCACCATTGACGCGAAAGGCGCGACCCTCGGCCTTTCGATCCCGGCTATGCGCGCCCTGCAGCAACGGACGTCGGTGTTCTCAGGCATCTTCGCGTTTATTGGTGGAGGCATGGAAGCCTTTGAGGTCAATGGCGCGCCGGCGGCGGACTCAGTCGATGAAGTCTTTGGCGATTATTATGAAACGCTCGGTATCAAGCCCGCTCTCGGTCGCTTCCTCGGCGCAGGCGAAACCGGAAATGTCGCCGTGCTCGGTTACGGCGCATGGCAGCGTTTTTACCAGGGATCACCGGACGCGCTCGGCAAGACCATGCTGATCGCCGGCAAGCCTTACACGATCCTTGGCGTACATCCGAAATCCTTCACCGGCTTGATCCGCGAAGTTGAGCCGCTCGCCACGATCCCCGTCGCGCGCGAGCGCATCGGAGATCGGAAGGCATCCTATTACACCGTCATCGCCCGCCTTCGGAAGGGAATCGACGCGTCAGCAGCTCAGGCCCGGATCGATACTGTTTGGCCCTCGGTCCGGGCAGAGTTCGCCCCGGACGGAGCGGACCGCGCTTCATTCCTCAACCGCCGCATCAGGATTGAGCCGGCTGCTCGCGGTATCTCATACCTTCGCCAGCGCTTTACGCGGCCGCTTTTCATTCTCACCGGCATTGTCGCCATTCTTCTTTTGCTTGCATGCGTCAACCTGGCGAGCGTCGCCCTGGCGCGCGCGCATAGTCGGACTCCTGAATACGCTCTCCGAGCGGCCCTCGGAGCCAGCCGCTGGCGGTTAGCGAGATTGTCTATTGCCGAATCTGTGATTCTCGCGATCGGAGGCGCCGTACCCGGATTCGCCTTCGCGGCGTGGTCTAGTCAGGCGCTGGCCAGGTTCATGTGGACCGGTTACGGTTCCGTGAAGCTTGCGGTTGCGCCGAACCTCCGGGTCGGCCTGTTCACGCTGGCTCTTGCCGCCGGAACTGCGATCCTGTGCAGCCTGATTCCCGCCCTCCGAACCGGTCGGGCATTCCACGGGTCGGGCTCGCGTGTCACCGGAGGCTTCCGCGTCACTGGTCGGGCGCTGGTCGCGATCCAAATCGCGTTGTCTTTCTCGATCGTCTGCTCGGCGGCGCTGTTCGCTCGCAGCCTCATTGGCTTGATCCGGCACGATTTCGGATTTGCTTCAGAGCAACTGCTGGTCGCGCAGCTGTTTCCTCGTTCGACTTACAGCGGGTTCGATAAATCCGTCTACTATCGCCAGCTTCTTGAAAGTCTCCATCAAATTCCGGGCGCCCAATCGGCGGCGATCACCTACGAGCGCCCGATCGGCTTCACGAGAAAAGCAACCGTGCAGCCCTCTGGGGCTTCGCCTAATCTTCAATTCGTAACGCCGGGATTCTTCGAAACAATGAAGATACCGATTCTTCGGGGACGCGACTTTAATCTCAACGACGGCAGCGACGGTCCTCACGTCGCCCTCGTGAGCGCCACCCTGGCGCGCGCGATGGGAGTTGATCCAATCGGACGGCATTTGAAGGTTTCCGGCGAGGACGGAGAATTTGAAATTATCGGAATCGTCGGGAATACGCAAAGAGACCCGCGTGTCACCGATAACGGAGAGTTCTATGGCGCAATTCTTCAGGCGCCGAAATATCTCAGCTACGCCAACGCCATTGTTCGAACACAAGGTGACCCCGTACGTCTTTCGGACTCTTTGCGCCGCCAGATCGAATCGCTCGGCCGCGAGCATCCCTTGCAAATCGAGACGGTCAACGCCGAACTGAATCGCGCCCTTTCTGTCGAGCGCGTCTTGGCGCTTCTGGCTGGTTTCTTCGGCGCTTTTGCGCTCCTGCTGGCCGGGATTGGACTGTTTGGACTTCTTTCCTATACGATATCGCGCAGAACGGCCGAGATCGGTGTTCGCGTCGCGTTGGGCGCGTCGCAAGGATCGATAGCGTGGCTGACACTGCGCGAAGTGGCGATTCTTCTGGCGCTCGGGCTGACTTCCGGGTTGACGATCGCAGTTCTCAGCGCGAGAACGATTAAGGCGCTGATCTTCGGTGTCTCCACCTATGATCCGGCGGCCATCGCAATCAGCGTTGCGACTCTCGTCGCCATTTCGCTTGCGGCAAGCCTGATCCCTTGCTTAAGGGCCTCTCGAATCGATGCGGCCGCGGCTTTGCGCGTTCAATAAGAGGACCGCTTGAGGCATCCGTTCTTATTTCTCTTCGCCGCCGCGCTGTCGGCCCAGACGTATGACGTCGTCATCGCGAATGGCCGCGTAATCGATCCCGAAACAAATCTCGACGCGGTTCGATGGGTCGGAATCGACGGCGGAACAATTCGGGCCGTCTCAACAAAGGCCTTGCAGGGCAGAACCATCATCGATGCCAGGGGCCTGGTCGTCGCTCCCGGCTTTATTGACCTGCACGAACACGGGCAAGACCCCGAAGCCTACACGTTCCAGGCGCGTGATGGCGTCACCAGCAGCTTTGAACTCGAGGTGGGAACGTCCGACGTCGCCGGGTGGTATGCCGCCCGCGAAGGAAAGTCGCTGATCAATCACGGCGTCTCGATCGGCCACATTCAGGTTCGGATGAAGGTCATGAAGGATCCCGCCGACTTCGTACCCTCCGGTCCGGGCGCACATCAGGTCGCGACCCCGGAACAGATCTCACAAATGAAGCAAATGATGGAACGCGGCTTCAAAGAAGGCGCCGTCGCTGCTGGCCTCGGCCCTACGTACACTCCCGCCGCCACCCGCTGGGAGATCCTCGAAATGTTCCGCGTGGCGGCGCGATTTAAGGCCTCCTGCCATGTGCACCTGCGGGGCAACGCGGAAAGTGGCGAACCGGAGGAAGGTCTGGAGGAAGTGCTGGCGGCGAGTGCGGTGACCGGAGCGCCCCTTCAGGTCGTGCACATCAACTCCTCGTCGTTGAGCCACGCGCCGCATATGCTGCAGATGATCGCGGAGGCGCGCTCCCACGGCATCGATGTAACTACCGAAATGTACCCTTACATCGCCGGCCAGACGCGTCTGGACTCCGCGCGCTTCGACAGCTGGGTGGACCGGCCCGAGGCTGATTATCACAACCTGATGTGGGTCGCCACCGGAGAGCGGCTGACGAAAGAGAGCTTCCAGCGCTATCGGAAACAGGGTGGTCTCGTGATCCTGTTCAACAACACCGAGGACATGATCGACCTCATCCTGAGGGATCCGCTGCCCATGATCGCCACGGACGGCTTCGGCTATGAAACCGGCAACAGCCATCCCCGGTCAGCCGGTACGTATTCGCGGATTTTGGGAGTCTACGTCCGCGAACGCCACGTCCTGCCGCTCGATGTCGCGATACGCAAAATGACGCTGATGCCCGCCCGGCGCCTCGAAGCGCGCGTCCCCGCGATGAAGAACAAAGGCCGTATTCAGGTCGGCGCGGACGCCGATATCAACGTCTTCGACCCGGAGACGATTCGCGATCGGTCGACCTACGAGAATGGCAAACAGGCATCCGAAGGCGTACGCTACCTGCTGGTGAATGGAACGTTCGTCATTCGCGACGGCAAGCTCGTTGACGGAATTGCGCCAGGCCGCGCCATCCGTGCGCCTTTGTCTTGATAAATCGCTGCCCCGCTCTCTTGCAAAAGGCCCTTAGTGAATCTGCGGCATCAGGACGGGGCCGCTCTTGCAATCGGCGTTGACGGCATCGACCAGTCGGTCCACATTGCGCGCGATGAAATTGTTACGGTGCGTGAGAAGCTGTCTGCCGCCGGCCTCACAGTAGGCCAGTGCGGGCCCGACACTCAGCTTAGAACGGTCCCCTTGTTCAAAGCCGTCCAGGCACTCCTCGACATGCTGAAACAGGCGCTCGTTACTTTCCTTCGTCAGGGATTGCAGCGCCCCGCGATACTCCTCCGCGCCTTCCAGACCGCGCGCAAGCCGAGTCACGGTCGTAAACTCATCCCAGGCGTAATCCAGCTGGTAGGTAAGGCCCTCTTTGTGAATCCACGGCCGGACCGTCGGGGTAAGTAGGCGGTGGAATTCGTTCAGACGAAGGTCCAGAAAGTCATAGTCCGGCCGTGTCAGGTCCCCGCGCAGGCGACCCTCATTTTTTAGAGCCTCTCGGATCGGAGTGCCGCCGTAGGGCAGCATTCGGGAGAACGTCGCCGCGGCGCGCCCGTCGCCAGTGATGTTCTTCAGGAAGACGAGATTCTCCCGGACGGATTCGAATGTGCTAGACGGATCAAACAGCATGAACCCATAGGAGACGTTCAGGTCAAGCTCTTTCAGGGTTCGAACCGCCGCCAGGTTTTCCTCCACAGTCATCTCTTTGTTCAGAACCTTGAGTCCCTGTTCAGTACCCGACTCAATGCCCATATAGACAAGGAAGAGACCGGCATCGCGAAGCTTTCGGAACAATTCGCGCTCCACATACTCGGTGCGGCAACTGATCTTCCAGATCATGCGATCGACCAGCCCGGCATCGTACATGCGCCCCACCAACTCGTCCGCCCAACGCCGCCCAGCCGGGCCCCAAAGGGGAAAATCGTCATCCTGGAAAAGGATCACGCGCACGCTGTGCTGCTGGAGCAGGTACAGCATCTCTTCAACCACGTGAACGGGCTTGCGCACACGAACAACTTTGCCCGGAGCATTCCGATAGAAGGTGTGTATTGAGCAGAACGAACAGCGGCGCGCGCACCCACGGCTCGCCAGCAGAGGTAATGTCGGGAAACCGCCGATCTGCTGAGCTTCGAAAGGCCGGTACGGATACGGCAGCGAGTCAAGATCCTGCACCAGAGGTCGCGGCTCGCTCTCTTTGACGCAACCACCATCGAGAAAAGCCAGGCCAGGCGTTTCGCGCCAGTCTCTGTCGCTGAGAAGCCGGTCAACGAGGTCGACAAGCGTGTGCTCCCCTTCGTACCGCACCACGCTGTCCAGTTCGGGGAAATGCTTTAGCGTCTCGTCATGGCAAAGGCTGGGAAAATGCCCGCCAATCGTAAAGTGTGACGTGATTCCCTTAGCCCGCAACCGGCTGGCGACTTTTCGAAACTGCGGTAAGAAGACTTGAAAGATTAGAGAGAAGCCCACCACAAGTGGTTGCTTCGATACGAGCCGCTCTGCAATCTTTTCCGGTCCGTCTCGAACGTCGATCATCTGGACGGTATGCCCGCGCTGCTGCAGCACGGCGGACAAATATCCCATCCCGAGATTGCCTTGATCCTGATAGCCGACAAGAGCTATATCCGCGATCGCGCCATGCTTCACCGGCGCGCCCGGGGGCGGCGCACTGAGTATCCCGGGAAGAATGCTGTCCACCCTATTGTTTCCCCCTGCTAACGATATTCATCATCTTTTGCGCGGTCGCGGCTTGGGCGGTGAACACGTTGGCCACCATTTCAAAGTGAGCGGCGAGAAGCGCCGGTCGGATAGACTCGTCAACTTCCCGGAGAACGAACTCCATGTCAATCCAGTCGGCTATCGGTTTCGGTATAAACGGAAAACGAGCAAAATCAGAAACGTCTGCCATGGCGGTTTTATCTCCTTTTCGGTCAATGGAAACGATATAGGGCCCGATAGTATCCCCGCAGGAATATGAAAGCAAGGGAAATGTGTAGTTAGGCGCTAATTCGCCGACCCCGTGAAAAGTGCGAGGCAAAATCGGGAAATCAAGTGCAAAAGGTCCTTTACCGTTTCCGGTAGTGGAATGCACAATTGCAGAAAAAGAGGCGATAAATAGGAGCGTAAATGAACGGGAAATCCGCGACCGTGTCAGGCTTCTAGTGTGATGTTTCTGAAATCTCTTTACCTATTGGCAGGAAGGTGGTCGAGCCAGACGATGGTGGCACAGGCTTCAGCCTGTGGGTTTTCGCTGCCGGATTAGTACAGGCACTTCGGAATCAGGACACTAGGCGCTGTTCCCAAGCCATGTCGACAGGGCCGAAGCGGCATGATCAAGGTCAGGTTGTCCGTTTGCCGCCCAGGCGACGAAGCCGTCGGGCCGCACGAAGAGCGTCGTCAAATCCGATCTCTCCTTCAGTCTCGTGACGACGACGCTGAGCCGGTCGCGCCAGAGTGCGCCCAACGCGGAGACCCGGGCGTCATCGCCAAAGTGGAACAGGAGAGCGCGTCCGTCATGGCAGTACTCGCCGAGCCTCCTGCCGTCTTCGAATTCAAGATCAGGGGCGCTCCGCCCGATTAAAGGGTGATCGCCAGGCAATTCGTAGCGTTGCCATACGCCGGAGATTCTCTTCGCAAAATATGTCGGCCCGTCGCCAGTCCCGAGAACGTCGGCTATAGCCGACATGGGCGCAGGTCCGCGACGCCTGGGGCGCATCAACGCCAACTGTGCTCCGGTCCACTTGAGGGCCCACGCGCCGAGAGGATGACGCTCCGCCGTATAGCTGTCGAGAAGCCCGTCAGGAGCCCATCCATTCACGGTCGCGGCGAGTTTCCAGCCCAGGTTCACCGCGTCTCCCAGACCAAGATTCAGCCCCTGACCGCCAATGGGCGCATGAACGTGCGCCGCGTCTCCCGCCAGCAGAACTCGCCCGATCCGATAGTTGCTGGCCTGACGGGCATTGTCCGTCCAACGCGTGGCCGCGTTAACGGCTGTGAGCCTGACATCGGTTCCGGAGACCTTCCTCAAGCGTGTTTGCAACTCTTCGAGAGTGATAGGTGCGTTCGCGTCTTCAGGCGGGCCGTCGAATTCCACGGTCAGAATTCTGCCTGGAATGGGCCCGTTCACGTATGTTCCGTTGGCGGTACGGTTCCAGCCGAATGAAAGCTTTTGAGGATCGGCGATTTCGACCATTGCGGAGTAGCCGGTAACCTGAGGATCGGTTCCGGGGAACGCGAAACCGGCGAGTTTTCTGACTGTGCTTCGCCCGCCATCGCAGCCAACGAGCCAACCCGAGCGGACGGCCGTCCCGCCTGCGTGAACCGTAACGCCGCAGGCGTCTTGCGAGAAGTCAGTGAGACCCGCGCCGCGTCGAATGTCCACCTGCAACTGCAAAGCGCGCTCGCTGAGCAAAGTCTCGAGATTCTGCATTGAGATGGCGCCGCCCGCGGCCGCGGGACCTCGGTTGCCGAATTCGGGGTCCGTATAGTCAACCGCGTTCGAGTGCGACATCGTGCCGAAATGGCCAACAGACGCGGGGCGTATTTTGGCTGCCTTCGCGGCGGCGACGGATTCGGCGGAAGGAGCAACACCCCGTACGGCAGCCTCGAGTCCTGCGCCGGTGATCGACGCGTCCGTCCACCAGAGCGCTGCCTTCTTCAGTTCAGCCAACAGGCCACGTCTGTAAAAGATCTCCATCGACGGGATGTTGAGAGCCCGGCCTCCAATCGCGCCCTCTTTGATAGGGAGATTCGGATCCGCAAGCTTTTCAAACACCAATACCGACACGCCTGCAAGCCCTAACTCGCACGCAAGCAGCAGGCCGACGGGCCCCGCGCCCGCAATCACCACGTCATAGTCCATGTCAGTTCCTTACCAGGAACGTTCCAAAAACATTCCACCGTTATTCCCAATCCCCTGAACCACTTCGCCGCAGTACCCTCAAAAGCTGTCCTTGCGACCGTTATCCTCGAACCGCCAGGAGCCATCATGACCGAACCCATCTCAACCGGACCCACCGGTCCCCGCACCGAGGAAGGCAAAGCCCGTTCTTCCCGCAACGCCACCAAACACGGTTTCTACGCCGAACGCAACTACATCCTTCCCGCCGAGGAAGACGAATTCGCGCAACAGCGCACCGCTCTCATGATCGAACTCTCGCCCGAAGGCGTCCTTGAAGAAGTGCTCGCCGACGAAATCATGACCGCCACATGGCGTCTGCGCCGCTGCGGCCTCGTCGAAGCGAAATTCGCCGACGCCCCCGAACCCGACGAAAAAGCGCAGCGCGCCGTCGATCGCGCCCGAGCCCACTCGCACCACATCATCCGCCGCTCGTCCGCCGAACTCCGCCGCCTGCAAACCGAACGCGCCATTCGCGCCCGACTCGGAACCGAGGGCGTAACGCTCGGCCTCGCCGACACGCTCGCCATCCACCGTGCCCTGAACTTCGCGCCGGTACGTAACGACGGGCCCGACAGCGCAACCGGCGACGCCAAACCGCGCGAATCAATCACGATGCAGACGCTTGAAGCTCTGATGGCGCAAGCCGATAAACACCTCTGCGCCGAGATTCGCGAGAACGCGAGTTCGTTTCGTAAACCCGCAAATTCAATCCCCGCCTCGGCTCACAAAGTCGGCCGCAACGAGCCTTGCCCCTGCCGCTCCGGCCTCAAATTCAAACGATGCTGCGGAAATCCCGCCGCCGTGAGGTCGAATATCGCCGCATAATCTGCCTCAAAAAACAATGATCCTCCGGGAACCAAGCCCGAAGTGTCTTTAACCTTTCGCTGCTTGCCCGGGCTCCGTTGAAGTAACTGCGAGAGCAGGCTTTCAACTCAACTATCATCATAGTAGAATAAATTTAGTTGTAGTCAAATCGGATATGCCCAAACCTCGGCTTACGAAACTGGAACTCCAAGTCCTGGAAGCGCTGTGGCAGAAAGGCGCCTGCTCTGTTCGCGAGATTCAGGAGACGTTTCCGCAGCCAGGCCGGCCGGCTTATACAACCGTCCAAACGGTTGTCTACCGCTTGGAAAAGAAGAAAGCGCTCCGCTGCGTGAAGCGAATCAGCAACGCTAACATTTTCGAGGCGGTGATCTCGCGCAACGATGCGCAGCGTCGCTTTGTGGACGAACTGCTGGCGGTATTCGGTGGCCGGGCCAGGCTGGTCATGTCACACCTGGTGGAATCAGGTCACCTCACTTTGGCCGACATCAAGGAAGCCGAGAGAGTTCTCCAGAAGCCTCGCAGAAAGGACAACCCACAATGACATCCGGGGATCTTGCGCCGTTGGCAAACCACCTTTGGCAATCGACCGTTTTCACTGGCGCGATGTGGATACTGGCGCTCCCCTTGCGGCGAAACCGCGCAGCGGTGCGGTACCGGCTCTGGCTGGCGGCGTCGGTGAAGTTCCTCCTGCCGTTTTCCCTGCTGGTCAGCGCCGGTACTGAACTCGCGCACAGATCCGCTCCGGGGATCGCGCCGCCTCAGTGGTCTTCGGCAGTTGACCAGATGAGCCGCCCGTTCAGCGCTTCGACCTCGGCGCCCCATATCGCCCCTTCTGCGGCGGCGAGCCCGCTGCCAGCCATTCTCCTCGGCATCTGGATATGCGGCATAGTCGTCGGTATCCTTTTCTGGCTGCGGTGTTGGCGACAGATGCAGGCGGCCCGGCGCGCGGCAACCCCGATAGCTTTCGACTTGCCTGTCCCGGTGCTGTCGTCCTCAACGTGCCTGGAGCCAGGCGTGTTCGGCATTCATAAACCGGTCTTGTTGCTGCCCGACGGAATCACGAACCGTCTTGCGCCTGCCCAGTTGGCGGCGATTCTCAGGCACGAGATGTGTCACGTCCGGCGCCGCGACAATCTGACGGCCGCCATTCACATGACAGTCGAGGTGCTCTTCTGGTTCTACCCCTTGGTTTGGTGGATCAGAAAGCGCCTGATTGAGGAACGGGAGCATGCCTGCGACGAAGAGGTCCTGCGGCTCACAGACCCACAGGTTTATGCGGAGGGCATACTCAACGTCTGCAAGTTTTATGCAGGGTCGCCGCTGGCTTGCGTGTCCGGAGTGACAGGCTCCGACCTGAAAAAGCGGATCGAGAGAATCATGGCGAATCACGTTGTCTTTCGAATGACTCTCGCTCGAAAGCTATTCCTGGGCGTTGCCGGAACACTGCTCCTGGGCGGCCCCGTCGTAATAGGCCTGATGAACACGCCGCAAGGCCGCGCTCAATCACCAGCGCAGGAAGCAAGCGGGCCAGAATTCGAAGTAGCGTCGGTCAAGCCGAACAAGACCGGCCAGCGCGGCGGGCGGCTAAACACGGAACCGGGACACCTGACGATCACCAACATGACTCTGCGAACCTGCATCCGAGCAGCCTTTGGATTGCAGAATTACCAACTCACAGGAGGAACAGCCTCGATTGAAGATGAGCCGTACGATATCGTCGCGAAAGCGGAGAGCGCTGTGGGAGACGAACAACTCATGTTGATGCTGCGCCGGCTGTTGGCTGAGAGATTCAAGTTGAAATACCACAAGGAATCCAAAGAAATGAAAGGGCTCGCGCTCCTTGTGGGAAAAAATGGGCCCAGGCTCCACCCGGTGGAACCTGCCGGTAAAGGCTGGTCACGGAACGGAGTGGGCAGCATCGAGGGCCAGGAGGTTTCCATACCGCGCCTTGCCGAGATCCTCGCCGGACGGCTGGGATACCCAGTGGTCGATCTTACGGCGATCAAGGGAGTATTTGATATCAAACTGAACTGGACCCCCGATCCTGACGCGGTCAGGAACCCAGCGGAAGAGAAGGAATCCCCGGCTGTCTCCGATCCTTCCGGACCATCCATGTTCTCCGCTCTGCAGGAACAACTGGGACTCAGACTGGAAGCGCGCAAGGTGCCGGTTGAGATCGTCGCGATTGACCACGTGGAGCGGCCGTCCGCAAACTGAAGCTCAGAACCCCGCATACTCTACCGACACGAGCGTCAACCCTTTTGCCGGAGCCGTCGCCCCGCACTTCTCCGGAATCCCAGAGCCATCCAGATTCCCGCGCCCCACCTCGATCAGCGTCCCCACCAGATTCCGCACCATATGCTTCAGAAACCCGCTGCCGCGCACCGTATAAATCATCCGATCCCCCGCGCGCTCCAGCCGCGAAGAGAAAATCGTCCGAACCTTCGAACGCCCCTCCGCATCGCGCTCATCCGACGCGGCGAAAACCGAAAAATCATGCTCCCCCTCGAACACCCGCGCCGCCTCGCACATCGCCGCCTCATTCAGCGGATAAGGGTGATGATGCGTATACCGCCATTCGAACGGCGGACAAACCTCGGCCCGAAAGATCGCATACCGGTACGTCTTCGCAATTGCATCGAATCGCGGATGAAAATCCGCACGCGTCTCCGCCGCATCCAGCACGCGAATCGCCGGCGGCAGCAGCCGATTCACCGCGCGCCGCAGATTATCCGTCGGAATCGGATTCTCGATCGTGAACGCCGCCACCTGCGCCAGCGCATGAACGCCCGCATCGGTACGCCCCGACCCGGCCACATGCACGGGCCGCCCCTCCATCCCGCTGACAATCTCTTCGAGAATCCCCTGAATAGTCGGAAGCCCCGGCTGAATCTGCCATCCGTGGAATTCGGTTCCGTCGTAAGCGAGTGTGATGCGGATCCGCCGGCTCACGCGTCAGACAGGTCGGGATCCCGGCTTCACCACCGGAGTCCCGCTCGCGCACAGCGGACACGTCTCCGGCGCATACGCCGTAACGCTCAGGGTCTCGAGCGCGACCCGCGGAATCCCCAGATCCACAGCGCCGCCGCTCCGGTCGATGATCGACCCTGCCGCCAGAGGATTCGCCCCGTAAGCCCGGACAACCTCAATCACCTCTCGCGTACTCCCGCCCGTCGTGATCACGTCCTCCACCACCACGACGTTCTCGCCTGGCTGCAATGTGAAGCCGCGCCGCAGAGACATCTTCCGGTCCGCATCTCGTTCGGTGAACAGGAACCGCGCCCCCAAAGCCCGAGCCGCCTCATGCCCGATGATCAGCCCGCCCAAAGCCGGCGAAATCACCAGATCGATCTTCTTCCCGCCTGTCAGCGGCAGCAGGAGCCCGGCGAGTTCGCGCCCCAAAGTGGCGGCATGCTCCGGATACTGAAGCACGATAGCCGACTGCAGATAGTTCGGACTATGCAGCCCGCTCGTCAGCCGGAAATGCCCTGTCAGGTATGCGCCTGTCTGCTGGAAGAGGCCCAGAGTCCGGCCTGGTTGCGGCGTCACAAACGGCTACTATACCATTGAGAATTAAGGCTTCAAGCATTTCGGATGGGTCACGCGCGCACCCAGGGCGCGTTCATCCGTATTCCCTGATTCAGTACCGCCGCCCAAACTGCGCCATGCGAAACTTTTCGAACCAACTAAAGAATCTTCCCGTTAGGTATTACGTAGATGAATGTCGTTAACGATGTTGCTGTGCGCCGCAGAGCAAGGCAGGCAGGCGCGCTCTTCCTGGCGTTCGCCCTTGCTTCGCCATCCTGGGCGCAAAGCTCAGCGGACACCTCGGTTCGCATCGATGACGCCCACGGAACCATGGGCTGGCTTACCAATCCATATCGCCAGCGGCATGTCCCTCCGGTAAATCTCGCCAACACCTCGCGGCTCAGCCAGCTCATCCGCGCTGGCAACCTTTATCTATCGGCCAACGACGTCGTTGCCCTCGCGCTCGAAAACAACCTCGATATCGAAGTGCAGCGCTATGCGCCGCTGCTCGCCCGTGAAGTCATGCGCCGCGCCATGGGCGGAGGACTCCTGCGTAATCCCGGACAAGGCGTCGCCGCCGGACCCGTCAGCGTCAGCCTCGCCGGCGTTTCCGTGAACACGAACGGCGCCCCCGGCGGATCCACCGGCGGCGTCAGTTCCAGCGTCCTGACTCAGCTCGGCCCCAACATTCCGAGCTTCGATCCGACCGTCACAGCGTTCGCGAACTTCCAGCACCTCACCATTCCGCAAAGCAATACCGTCATCACCGGAACCACCTCGCTGCAGGAAGACATCCGCAGTTTCCAGCTTGCCTACGGACAGAACTTTCACTGGGGCATGAACGCCCAGCTGACATACAGCAGCACGTATCAGAACGTAAACAGCACGTTCTTCAATCTGGACCCCTATACCAACGGCGCCCTCGATCTTCAGATCACCCAGCCGCTGCTCTACGGCTTCGGCACGGCGGTCAACACGCGCAACATCCGCGTCCAGAAGAACAACCTCAAAGTCACCGATCTCCAGTTCAAGGAGCAGGTAATCACCACGGTGACCGCCGTCCTGAACCTTTATTGGGACCTCGTCAGCTTTAATCAGGACCTGAAGGCCCGTCAGGACGAGGTCGCCACCGCCCAGCAGCTTCTCGAGAACAACCAGAAGCAGGTTCAGATCGGCACCATCGCCGAAATTGAGGTGACCCGCGCGCAGTCGCAGCTTTACGCCGCGAAACAGGACCTCCTGATCTCTCAGACCAATCTCCTTCAGCAGGAGACGATTCTCAAAAACGCGCTGAGCCGTCAGGGCGTCGCAACCTCGGAACTCGCGGATGTTCACATCGTTCCGCTCGATCAGATGGCGATTCCCGCGAAGGATGAGATTCGCCCGATTCCCGACCTTGTCGCCGAAGCCATGAAGAACCGCGTGGAAGTCGAGCAGGCGCGGCTCAACATTGACAGCAAGAAGACCAACCTCGCGGGCGTACGCAACGCGCTCAAGCCCACGCTCAACGCCTTCGCTGAGCTGACGAACAACGGCCTCACCGGCGCGCTCACGCCGCTCGGGGCCGCCGTTCCGGGTGTCGACTATCTGAGCGGAGGCTATGGCAATCTGCTCGCCCAGATCTTCCGCCGCAACTACCCGAACTATTCGGCGGGTATTTCTCTGAACATTCCCCTGCGCAACCGCGCCGCCCAATCCGATTACGCCACCAGCGAAATCGAAATCCGGCAGGATGAACTCTCTCTGCAGAAGGAGACGAACCAGATCCGGGTGGATGTGCAGAACGCGATCATCGGCCTCCAGCAGGCGCGAGCCCGTTACGACGCGGCCGTGCAGGGACGCAAGCTCTCCGAAGAAACGATGACCGGAGACCGCCGCAAGCTGGACCTCGGCGCGTCTACTTCCTACCAGGTAGTGCAGGACCAGCGAGACCTCGCCACCGCGCAAAGCTCCGAAGCGCAGGCCATGGCCAATTACACCCACGCACAGATCGCACTCGATCAGGCCCTCGGCCGTACGCTTGACGTCAACCACATTTCACTCGATGAAGCCATGCGCGGCAAAATCAGCGCCGCTCCTTCGAGGCCGCCCCAATGAGTTTCCAGAAACTCATCGCGATCGTCCTATGCGCGTTCGTCGCCCTGTCGGCGACCGCCCAGCAACAAACCGAACCCAACCCGGAAAAGCCATCGGGGTACTTCTTCCGCCGCCCCTACACCCCGGTCACCGTTCCGCCGGTGCGCCTCGGCAACTCGGGACGCCTCGCGCAACTCATCCGCGGCGGGATCCTCTACCTCACAGCCGATGATGCCATCGCCCTCGCGCTCGAAAACAACGTCGATATCGAAAGCAATCGCTACGATTCCGCCGGATGGCGCCTGAACCGCGCCGAAGCGGGCGGCGCATTGCCCGGCGTTCCCACCGCATCCTCGCTCACATCGTCAGTCGCCAGCGGCCAGGGCGTGCTCGGAAGCCAGGCGGCGGCAGGCGTCCGCATCAGCGGAGCCAGCGGCACGAATCCGGCGGGAAGCAACGTAACAGTTCAGCAGGTCGGTACCGTCGCCCAAACCTACGACCCCACCGTTCAGATGTCGACCACGTTCAGCCACAAGACTCTCCCCCAGCCGAACGCCGTCACCAGCATCACATCGATCCTGATTCAGAACCAGCGCATCTATACCGGCTCCTATCAGCAGGGCTTCGAGACCGGCGGCTCCGTCAACATCAGTTATAACGAGCATTACCTGAACGAGAACGCGCCCACCGATATTCTGAACCCTTCGGTCGCGCCGGTCGCCTCGATCACCATCCAGCACAACCTGCTGCAGGGCCTCGGCATCGCGGTGAACACGAAAGACATCCGCGTGGCCCGCGCCAACATCCATATTTCGGACCTGAACTTCCGCACTCTTGTCGAACGCATCGTCGGCAATGTCCTCGGCTCGTATTACACGCTCGCCGCTGACTATCAGGATCTCGAAGCCAAACGCGACGCCGTCGAAACCGCGCAAAAATTCCTCGCCGAGACCCGCCGCCGCGTTGATTTGGGAGCCGCCGCTCAGCTTGACGTCGTCACCGCGCAGAACGAAGCCGCGCAGGCCGAACAGGCGCGCGTGAACTCGAATACGGCGATTCTGCAGGCCGAAGTCCAGCTCAAAAGCCTGATCAGCCGGACCGGCGCCGGCGACCCCCTCATTGCGGATGTTCACATCGTGCCGCTCGACCGCCTGACGCCGCCCGATACGTCTGAGCCGCCCGCTTTGAAAGATCTCGTCGCAACCGCGTTCCGTAATCGCAGTGACCTGCAGGCAGCCCGCGAAAATGTCGAAGTCACCAAAATTTCAAACGTCGCCACCGAAAACGGTCTGCTTCCCAGCGCCATCGCAATCGCGACCAAAACAAACCAGGGCACGGCCGGAACGCCGCGCATGACGCCCGGGCGTCCCGCCGATCCATATTTCATCGGCGGTATGGGGACGGCGCTTGGTCAGATCTTCCGCAATAACTTCCCGTCGCGGAGCATCGCCGCCGGAATCCAGCTCCAGGTGTTCGACCGGGTCGCTCAGGCCGACTACGCCCTGGACGTCTTATCGCTCCGCCAGCAGGAATTAGGTGTTGCCAAAAGCGCGAATCAGGCCCAGGTGGATATCGCCAACTCGCTGGTTGCTTTGAGCCAGGCCCGTGCGCGTTACGAAGCCGCCGTGCAGAACCGCATCCTCCAGCAGCAGCTTTTTGACGCCGAACAGAAGAAGTACGCGGCGGGTGAATCCACTACGTATAACGTTACGCAACAGGAACGCGACCTGAGCGCCGGGCGTGCTTCCGAACTTCTGTCGCTCGCCAACTGGCACGAAGCCCGTATCAATCTGGATCAGAACACCGGCTCGATTCTCGAGGCCCACCACGTCTCCTTCGCCGAAGCGGAGTCCGGAAAAGTAGCGCGCCCTTCCGAACTTCCGGGTACCCTTCCACAGCGTCCCTGAGCGGAACAAATCGGTTCTCCCGAGCGTTTCATTTTTGCACGGCTTTTTTGGTAAGTCTCGCCGCAAGCCCTGAAAAAAGGGCTTCGGCGTTTGGCGAACTACGTGCTATTAGACAGGCGTGTACGAAAGAACAACAGGCTCCGGAGCGGCGAGAAAATACCTTCCCTGAATAACCCCCTTGTTGTATAACCCCCATTTGTCCATAACGACCCCCTAAATCCCCCTCGTCGCCCTGAGCCTGGTTTTATCGCCGGGCTCTTGTTTTTAAACGCTGCAGTCACCGCTGGTAATCTAAGAATTCCCCCTTATGAGAGTCCTCCTGAGTGTCACTGACAAAACCGGTGTCGCCGATTTCGCCCGTGGTCTCGCCGGTCTCGGAGCCGAACTGATTTCCACGGGTGGCACCGCGCGCCTCCTCCGCGACTCCGGCATTCCCGTGCGGGATGTGACCGACGTAACCGGATTCCCCGAGATGCTCGATGGCCGTGTAAAAACCATGCATCCGAAGATCACGGGCGCAATTCTCGCCGTTCGTGAAAATCCGGCCCATGTCGCGGCCCTTCGCGAGCACTCCATCGAACCGATCGACATGGTGGTGGTTAATCTTTACCAGTTTGAAAAGGTTGCCGCGCGCCAGGACGCCCCCCTTGAAGAACTGATCGAAAACATCGACATCGGCGGACCCACCATGATCCGATCCGCCGCCAAAAACTGGCAGGATGTCGCCATCATCACCAACGCGTCGGATTACGCGCCGGTGCTCGCCGAGCTTTCGCTCGACGGCCAAATATCAAAAGAGACGAAATGGCGTCTCGCCGTCAAGGCTTTCGACACCACCGCGGCCTATGATCGCGCCATTTCCGCGCGCCTTTCCGGAATCGGAAAAGCAGGCGACGAACTTCCCGCCGTCCTCGATATCCGCGCCCCCCGCCGCATGAGCCTCCGTTACGGCGAGAATCCGCACCAGAAAGCCGCGCTTTACACTTCCTCGGAGTCCGGTATCGCCGGCGCGGAACAACTACACGGTAAGGAACTTTCTTACAACAACCTGGTGGATCTCGACGCCTGCTGGCAACTCGTCTGTGAATTCGGTTCACCGGCCGCCGCGATCGTCAAACACACTAACCCCGCCGGTTGCGCCGAACAGACGAGTCTTGCCGAGGCATACCGCAAGGCGCTCGAATGCGATCCGGTCTCGGCATTCGGCGGCGTAATCGGATTTAATCGTGAAGTCGACGAGGAAACCGCCGATGAAGTCGCGAAACTTTTCGTCGAGGCGATCGCGGCGCCGGCGTTTTCGAACGCCGCTCTTAAAATTCTGCAAGCGAAGAAGAACCTTCGTCTGGTTCGCGTCGATCCCATGCCGGAATCCCTGGTGGTAAAAAGCATCTCCGGCGGCTACCTGACCCAGACGGCCGACCTTTTGGGTTTCGACCGCGCCTCCGCGTCCGTCAAAACGCAGCGCGAACCCACTCCGGAAGAATGGGTTGCGCTCGAATTTGGCTGGAAAGTCGTGAAGCATGTGAAGTCGAATGCCATCGTCTATGCCAAACCGGGCCGCACCGTCGCCGTCGGCGCCGGGCAGATGAGCCGCGTCGATTCCGTAAATATTGCGGCCATTAAAGCCCACGTTCCGCTGCAGGGAAGCGTAGCTGCCTCCGACGCCTTCTTCCCCTTCCCGGATGGCCTCGAACAGGCTGTAAAACATGGCGCTACGGCGTTTATTCAGCCGGGCGGTTCGGTGAAAGATCTCGAGGTAATCGCCGCCGCCGACAGACTCGGCGTAGCCATGGTGTTCACAGGCGTTCGTCATTTCCGGCATTAAACTGTGGTCATGGGAGTGCTCGGCGCCATCTTCATAGTGCTGGCGGCGCAGCAGGCGGCTGCCACGGACGACTTCCAGGACCACTTCAACCGCGCCCTTACTCTCAGCCAGGAACACAAAGACGACGAAGCGATCGCCGAATACCGGCGCACGCTCGAACTGAAGCCTGGGCTCTTCGAGGCGAACGCGAACCTCGGTATTCTTTTGTTGCGGGACAAGCGCCCGCAGGACGCGCTGGCTTTTCTCAAAGCCGCTGCGGAAGCGAAGCCAACCGATCAGCGCACGAGTTTCTACTACGCCGACGCGCTGCTCGCCACGGGCGATATTCAGGAAGCCCGCCGTCGTTATCTGGCCGATCCACAATCGCCGCTCGCCAAAAACGGGTTGCTGAATGTCGCCGCCGCGCTCGAAGGGGCAGGGAAGACCGCTGACGCGATTTCGATTTACAAGTTGTACCCCGATGATCCGGCCGTCCACACACGAGTGACGGAATTGGAAAAGGTCGATCATCTCGCCCTGGCGGACAAATACCGTGACGATAAAGACACCGCGAAAATGCTGGAACAACTCCGCCTGGCTGTCGCCGCGGATCCGCAGAATTTCGACACGCGAATGTCCTTCGGCCGCGCTCTTCGCGATAACAAGCAGCTCTTACCCGCCGCCGATCAGTTTTTCGCGGCCGCGAAGCTGAAACCGGACGCCGTCCAGCCATGGAATGAACTGGCGTCCGCGCTGATCGTTTCCGAGAAGTACGCCGAAGGGCTTGCCGCACTCGACCATGTTCGCGCCATGGGTAAAGAAATACCCGGCGATTTCTTTCTCCGCGCCATCACGCTCGACAAGCTCCAGCAGCGCCCTCAGGCGCTTGCAGCCTATAAGCAGTTTCTGGACGCCGACGGCGGCGCCCATCCCGATCAGGAGTTCCAGGCGCGCCAGAGAGTGCGTATTATCGAGAAGGAACTCAGGAAATGACCGCGGTCGCGATAATTCTTCTCATGTTTGCGCAGGCGATTCCGTCGTCGCTCGATGAGATTCGCGCCGAGCCGAATCCTGAGCACCGCGCCCGGGTGGCGATCGCATTCGGCGCGGCGGCCGAGCGGGGAGCCGAGGTGGCGTACTCGAAAGGCGATATGAGTGGCGTAGAGTCGGCGTTAAAGACGATGGCCTCCGCTATTGAACTGGCGCAGCAATCGCTGCAGCAAACGGGAAAGTCGGCTCTGCACCACCCCGGCCCCTTTAAATTCGGTGAACTGCGGACGCAGGACATGCTGACACGCCTCAGCGATCTCGACAAGAAAATGGAGCCCGACGAACGGCCGGTTCTCGAAGCTCCCCGCGCCAAGGTTCAGGAAATCCACGACCAATGGTTCGACAGCCTGATGAGTAAGAAGAAATGAGAACGTGTCTTCTTTGGATTACGCTCGCTGCCGTAGCGGCTCCGGCCTTTGCGCAGCGCGAGTTTCTCACCAATAACGAAATCGAAAAGATTCGCGAAGCCCAGGAGCCGAATCTTCGCTTGAAAACGTACCTGCTGTTCGCGCGCCAGCGTCTCGACCAGTTACAGCAGCAGATTTCGAAAGACAAGAAGGGCCGCTCCCTGGTGATTCGCCAGCTTCTCGAAGACTACGGTCAGATCATCGACGCCATGGATACCGTGTCGGACGATGCGCTGAAGCGCAAGGTCGATATCGCCGAGGGCGTCGCCGCGGTCGCCGCCGCCGAGAAGACCTTCGCCGCACAGCTACAGAAGATTCAGGACAGCAACCCGTCCGATCTCAACATGTATGACCTCGAGCTGAAGCTCGCCATCGAGAACACGCAGGACAGCATCGAGTCCAGCAAGGAAGACCTGGGCAGGCGATCTGAAGAGGTGATTGCGAAGGACGACGCCGAGAAGAAGCGCGTCGAAGCCCTTACGCCGAAGGAAACACTGAAAGAACAAAAGACTGAGGACGCGAAAGCTGAACCGGCCAAAGACGACTCCGGCCAACCGAAGCGCAAGCCGCCAACGCTCTACCGGCCCGGAGAAAAGCCCGCGGACTCGGACGTTTCCAAACCGTAACCTCGCAACTGGGCACGGTCAGACCTACCACGCGGGCGTTCCGCTGGTCAGGTACCAGACATCAGGCTCCAAAGTTCGCTCTGTGATCAAGTTTCCGGTCACTGCTTCGAGTTTGACGATACGAGGCGTCTTCCAGGCCTTGTCGCCCACATCGAGCCCGTAAAGATAGCGTCCATCGTCACTGGATACCATTTGACGGAAGTGCATGGCTGAAGCGAATACGCCGAGAACGGCGCCCGTATCAGGGTCGGCCAACAAATAACCGCCGGCGAGATTGCAGAATCCGTCCGATTTCAAGCCAAACGCCGCGAAGATCGCGACCCTGCTTCCCGCTGCGATCATCGAGTATGGCGCCAGCTCGCAATCCCGAAACGCAAAGCCGAATGTAGGAGCCAGTGGCACAACCGGACCGAGTTTGGCGTCCTCCAACCCGACCGTTCGCAAAGTGGGCTGGCCGCCCGGCGCCTGGAGCAGGTAATACTGCTCTCCCACCCACACGCCGGCGATCGGCTGGTTCCGGGTCAACGGCTGGCTCGCAATCAGCGCCCCGTGGCTAGCGTCGAAGAGATCCAACGACGACGAAGGGAAGTTTGCCAGCCCGAAGATCCTTGTGCCGTCAGGTGAGGGCTCCAGATCATAGACGCCTGGCGCCTTCCAGGTGGGGCGCCGCTCCAGTGTGGACGAATCGAAGCTCTCGATCCCGACGTTCCCGCGCTGCATGTAGACACGGCCCGAAGACGGCGTGGCTCGCAGCACCGGGAAATTCAGGTACGTCAGATGCAGCGTGTTCAAGTCCAGCGCGTACAACGCACAGCAGCCCTCGCCAGGGTTCCTGGGAGCGGTCAGATACAGCCGTGTACCCGATGCGTCGACCGCGACGCTTTCGGTATTGACTGGCGTCGAAGTACGGAAAACCGTGGCCAGTGTTGCCGGGTCGAACGCTTCAATCCATCCGCCGCGGCGGCTGGTTAGTAATACGGGGTCGGCAGCAGACGCAGCGGCCGAAGTCAAAAGTGCGAGCGTGATGGCCAGCAGGGCTACGCGCATCCTCGTTCCCTTTGAATATCGATTATAACGCTGAAGTGTCTTATTTGGCGCTTACGGAACAGGGCGAATGCGGGCGGGCGTCAGTTGATACTCCTGAGTCTTTCCGTTGATGGTGGCCTTGAGTAGTTGACGGCGGTCTTCGTCGTACGTGCCGTGATGTTCCATCACCTGCTGAACCAGGCCGACGCCTTCTGTAAACCAGCGGTCGAGGGTCGTGCCCGAACCGGCGCGCGTCAGCGTCCGCCAGGTGCGCGCGCCCGGCGGTCCGAACGGGTCTCCGTTGAAGCCGATGACGTGCCAGACATAATCGGGATCCGCTGATTTCGGATTGCGGTTCCAGACTGCGCCTTTCGTCATAGGAAAGCAGTATTCCGCGACGCCTTCCATACCGGTCGCCTCCGGCCCATCGAGAAAGTACACACAGCCTTTTCGGATCAGAATGTGCGACTCCGGCATTTCATGTCTCGCCTGGTTGTTGCCAGGAATAAAGGCCGGCGACATCATGTCGCTCAGAACCTTCGTCCGCTTGGTCGCGATCATCCCGCCAGCTTCCGGGGCAGGGACCAGACTCACGATCGTTTCTTCCGTGGTCCAGCGCTCGAAGTTCGGATGGTTCATTTGGCCGCCGAGCGATTCCTTCTGATAGACCCACACGTTGCCCGGCTGGAGGGGATACCAGGACAGAGCGGTCTCTGTCTGCGCCAATGCCGCCGAACATGCGGCGAGCGCGAGCAACGCGGGTTTCACCGCATCCAGCGTAGCTAAAAGATCAGTTTCAGAGCGAACTGAACCTGCCGTGGCGGGTACGTGGTCCGGATGGTTCCGAACGCAGAGCTGGTGGTAATCACAGTTGGCGGTCCGAAGTTCGTATGGTTCAGAATGTTGAAGAACTCCGACCGGAACTGCACGCGAATGCCTTCGGTGATGCGGAAGTACTTGTTCGCTGCGAAGTCCCAGTTGGAGAGCCCCGGGGTGCGGAACGCATTCCGGCCCAGATTGCCGAACGGCGCATTCGCAGGCGGAGTCGTGAATGCGTATCCGGCAAAGTAGTTGTTCACCATCTGACCCTGGTTCTGACCCACCGCGCTCCCGGAAACGTTCGGCCGCTCGAACGCCTGCCCGCGGTAGTCGTTCGTCAGACCGGTCACATCATTCGCGGTCGAAGGAGCGTAGTAGACATTCAGCGGCGTGCCCGTGCTCGCGTTGATGATGGAATTGACCTCCCATCCTCCGGCGATCGCATCAAGCACTGGATTCATCCCGGAGGCATACTTCCGGCCTTTGCCGAACGGAAGCTGATACACCACGCTTGTGACGTTCAGGAGCTTCACATCGAAACTCGATGGTCCCTTCTCAGCCGCCAGATTGTGGACGTTCTGCGGATTCGCCTGCGAAATGCCGGGATAGGTTTCGAGGGCCTGCTCGGAATCGCCCAGCGCCTTCGACCAGGTGAACGAATTCAGGACGTAAAGACCCGCGGCGAAGCGATGTTCCAGCCGAACCGCCAGTCCGTTGTAGTGGTTATTGCCTGCCGGGTCGAGCCAGGTAATCGGACCATAGCCCGGAATGGGCCGCCGGGCCTGTACGCCCAGCGTGCCTCCTGGCGCATTCGGGTTGGCCTGATTGTAGTCGGCGATGATCGGCAGTCGCAGGCTATGCGTGCCGGTGTAGGAAGCCTCGATCACGGTGTTGGGCAGAACCTCCCGCTGAACCGAAAGGAACCAGGCCTGAACGTAAGGCCATTTGGTATCTGGAGAAACGTAAGCGACGTTCGAGTTGACCGGGTTGAACGCCGAGGGGCTGGCGATGTTCGTGGTAAAGCTGTTGACAGTGGTGAGGAACGTGGACGGCACAGGGCCGCCAGCGGGGATCGACTGATTGATCACCCCGAACAGCGCCTGCGGAGCGTTGATCCCTTCCTGCGCGCTCCCCACACGATTGAAGAAGTCGTAGCTGATTCCGTAACCGGCGCGGATCACGGTTTTCGGGTCATAGGTGTAAGCCAGCCCAACGCGCGGCCCGAAATCTTTGTAGTCCGGATGAACCAGGCTGCGGGCGAAGATGTCGCCGCTGGTCGCCTTAACCATCGATACGGTTGTGGGATCGAAGTTGGTGTAGTTGTTGTCGCGCTCGTAAAGCGGCGTCGCGTATTCCCAGCGAAGTCCCAGGTTCAGCGTGAGCCGAGATGTGACGTGCCAGTCGTCCTGCGCATAGAGGGAATTAATATGTTGGCGCAGGTTCACCACGAGGTTGCTGCCGAGCTGAATGATGCTGGGCGTGCCGAAGTAAAATCCGCGAGGTTGTAGCTTGTTGAGTCGTTGGCGATCGTGCAGCCCGCCGCCTGCCCGAGTTGAGCGCAAGTGGGTTTGCTGAAGCTGCCGCTGTATGTGTCCGCGCCATAAAGCGGATTGGTATCGAGCACCTCGGTCCGGATCGCCTGGAATTCGTATCCGACTTTGATCGCGTGACGCCCCTTGACGATCGAGTAGTTCAGCTTCGGGTCGAAAGTGGTCGGATTCTGAAACTGCGGATTGCTCGTCTGGCGGCCAAGCTGAGAGTAACCGCTGATCGACTGGGAGTTGAGGCCTCCGACGAGATCGGGCGAGGTGGGAAGGCCCGGAATGCCGTACAGATCGAACATATTCGGTCCGCCGATGAGCGGCGGAACCTTGCCCGCGATGATTCGGTTGACGCCGAAACGGGCTTCAAACAGTGACGCCGGAGTGACGGTCCACGTGTAACCGGCTGCGGCGTTCTGAGAGATCGCGTGGATATATCCGTTACCGTTCCCGCCGGAAGGACCTGAGATGTCGGGCTGGTAATACTGCAGATCTTTCCGCTGGCTGAAGCGAAGGAACGAAGTCATCTTGCTGTTGATCTGGTAGTCGAGGCGGCCGTCGAACTTATCCCAGTAGTCGCGAACAAGCAGCAGCGCTTCGAGATTGTTCGACCGGCCCGGACCGTTCGGGGAGGGAAGTTGGCCCAGGACCTTCTGGGCGAAAGGAGTGATGGCGCTGGTGGGAATTTGGGTGTTGGCTGGGTAGATGGCGCCCGTCAGCGGGTTGACAACTGTGACGGGAAGGATGCCGCTTCGATCATTGATATTGGGAATGGTGTCGAAATTCAGGTAACGCTGAAGTTGACGGAAGCCTTCGTAATCGCCGAAGAAGAAAAGGTTGTTCTTAATAATCGGACCGCCGAAACTCGCGCCGAACTGATTCCGCTGCAGCGTTGGCTTCTGGAAGACAGCAGGGCTGAAGGTGAATCCGGTTGCGTTGAGCTCCGTGTTGCGGAAGAACTCATACGCGGATCCGTGAAACTGATTCGTGCCCGAACGCATGACTGCGTTGACCACGGCGCCCCCGACGCGGCCGTATTCGGCGCTGTAGTTATTAGTCACGACCTTGAATTCCGCGATCGCATCAGGTGACGGCTGCGCGACTTGACTGGAATAGCCTTGATTGCTGGTGGAATCGGCGTTGTTATCCGTGCCGTCCAGGAGAAAGTTGTTGTAGGTACTGCGCATGCCGTTGACGTTGAACGCGCCTTCACGCGGCGTTCCGTTAGCGGCGAAAAGCACCGACATCGGCGAGCGGTGAACGTTGGTGGAAAGGAGAGCGAGATCGGAATAGTTTCGACCGTTCAGAGGCAGTTCGACAATCTGCTGAGTGTTAATAACCTGACCGTGTTCGCTGTTGTCGGTATCGAGCGTAGCGGCGACTCCCGTCACTTCGACAGATTGTGAGACGTTACCGACCTGAAGGGTCATATCCACCCGCTGCCGGGCCCCGACGGCGACCTCGATGCCGGTGGCGCTTGTTTTGGTAAACCCCGTAGCTTCCACGGTTACGCTGTATTTCCCAATCTTGACGTTGAAGAAGTCATACGCTCCGTTCTCATCGGTCGTGGCTTTGGCCTCGATGCTCGTACTTTCGTTGAGCAGGACGACCGAGGCCTTGGGGATCGCGAAACCCGAGGGATCTTTCACCGTGCCAAGAACTTCGGCGGTATCGAATTGAGCGCACAACGGCGCCGACAACAGAAGCAGAGTCAGAAATGTACGCATGAGCCCTCTGAGAGCGGGAAGATGCTCCAGTGTTGCAGAGGTCTGTTTCGATAGCTTTACGCTGCAGTTACGGATGGGTGACCAGCCGACGCGCGTTAGTAGGAACTTCTGATAACAGATATTATGTCAAATTACGTTCCCATTCGCGCTGCAATCGATATAGACTGGAGGCGTTGGACTGGTGTAGGACAACTCTGATCGGGTTGCTTTGTGCCTTTTCCCTGTTCGGGCAGGCAGCGCCAGAGTCCCGCCCCTCGACTCGACCGAGCCGCCAAAGACAACCGCGCCCCACAGAGCCGCGCAGTGCGCCGGCCCTGGAGACTTATCAGACGGATTCGCTTTCATCCTCTATCGCCGAACTTTCGTCCCAGGTAAAGGCTTTGAAAGACCAGGAGGCCTCACAAGCCAACCCACAGCGTTTGCCGTCCGGTGGCGGCCTGGATTGGTGGTCTGCCGCGAGCGCCATTGCCAGCGGCTTCGCGGCCGTCCTGATCGCGATTTGGGCAGGCTTTCAGTGGGCGGCCATGAACAAACAGCGAGCGGCGATGCACGCCCAGGCTCGTCATATGAATGAAATGCTGCAGGCGGTTCAACAAGCAGCCGAAGCCGCGGTATGCAGCGCAAGATGCGCCGAGAAGTCGTTGAACGTGGCGATCGATAAACAGCGCGCGCGAATGGAGGCCACTCCCAGCCTCGGCAACACCGAACAACCCGCTGAGAGCGTGAGCGTGTCCGTGCGCATCAGAAATACAGGCGATACCGACGCCATCGGAGTGAAATCAAAAGGTACCTGCGACCTCTCCGGCAGAAGCAACGCGCCAAAGGAACCCTCGGACTGGCACCATTCCAACCGAATAGAACCGGGACATGAAGATTCGCTTGATATCTTCCCCATGCCGTCACTGAGCCAGGAAGAGCTCGATGCGGTCAAGCGCGGTAAACAAACCCTCACCGTCACCGTCAAGACCGAGTTCACGGACGTCTTCGGAATCAAAAGATACCTTCATGCCACTTACCGTATGGAAGCAATTCCTTCGGACCGCTCGGGGGTCCCACGCTTCAACTGGATCCTGAATCCCAAAAGATCGTTCGAATCGGAAGCACGGGACCATGCGGTTGTTAAGACAACGCCAACGCGGCAGGTTACGGAATCCGAATCTCTCCTAAAGCTGTGATCTCTCCGCCCGGTTTCTCTTCAAAGGCAACGATCCGACTGGCGGGCGCGACGTTTGCGGTGACTTTGTGGTCATTGCCAAGCTTTCGGAGCCAGTAAACTACAGCGACATGCGACAGCCCGTGCCCGGCGTTCTCGCCGCGGAGCACCTGCGACGCTTTGGATTCATACGCGAGCGCGACGTAAACCGGTCCCTGCGACGCTCCGTCACGAGAAACCTCGATCCGCGTCTTCGGGCCATCCTTTTGAGCTTCAATCCGCAGCGGCGCGGTGTTTTGCTTCGCCGCCTCGCGAATCGCGCGCAAGGCTTCTCTCTCGTCGCTCCCGAGAAAACCGCGTGCGCCGTCGACCACCATCTCGGGCGTGTACACTTCGCCCTTCAAAGCGGACGCATAGTCGCGCTGGCGCTGGGTGTACTGGGCAGATGAGAACGCGTCCTTCCAGCCAAGCTGATCCCAGTAGTCGACATGCTCACTCAGGACGATGATCTGCGCTTCCGAGACTGGCTGGTTCCGATCTAGTTTTTGCAGCAGCTTGTCCGCGGGCGGACAGCTCGAACAGCCTTCGGAGGTGAAAAGTTCGACGAGAACCGGCACGCGGCCGGCGGGATTTTCTCCTGCGAAACCCCGCGCGGCCAACAGACACGAGACGAACAGAAGAATCCGCTTCATGGCCACAGTATCGCCTGGTGTAAGGTCAAACGTATCCATGAAAGGACTATCCGGAAAGAAGGCTTTGATTACAGGAGCATCGTCGGGCATCGGCGCGGCGGTAGCTACGCGTCTCGCGCAGGAAGGCGTGAGGGTCGCCATCAACTATCGCGGACCCGCGGAGCGCGAAAGCGCGCAGCAAACGCTCTCTGACGCAGGCGGCAACGGCATCATAGCGCAAGGCGATGTCTCGGACGAACGCGAAGTTCAGGCGATGTTCGCGGCGGTTATCTCCGAACTCGGCGGGCTGGACATCCTCGTGAACAACGCCGGCATACAAATTGAAGCGCCCAGCCATCTGATCGATATGACAGATTTCGACCGCGTGATGGGCGTGAATCTGAGGGGCACGTTTCTGTGCTCGCGGGAAGCCATCCGCCACTTTCTGTCCCGGCCGGGAGGCGGCGCGATCGTGAACAACACGAGTGTTCACCAGATCATCCCCAAACCGGGATTCATTTCGTATTCGGCGAGCAAGAGCGGGATCGACGGCTTGACGCGGACGCTCGCTCTCGAATATGCGGATCGCGGCATCCGCGTAAACTCGGTGGGCCCGGGCGCGACCGTTACGCCGATCAACAAGGCGTGGATCGACGATGAGAAAGCGCACGCAGCCGTCGTGAGTCACATCCCAATGGGGCGGGCAGCGTCATCCGAGGAGATGGCGGGCGTGTTCGCTTTTCTCGCGTCGGACGAGGCGTCTTACATTACCGGGCAGACGATATTCGCGTGCGGTGGAATTAGTCTGTTCGCGGAGTTTCGGACCAACTGGTCGTCGTAATCGCGACGGTTTTGGCGTTCTTCTTCTTCTTTTTCTGCTTCGGCGAAAACACGTTCAGCGGTTCGGGGGCGGGCTCGTACTTGGCCGGGTGCGCCGCGATCCACACCTCCGACTCCTCCTGGGCTTTCTCGATGTCTTCGGGCTTGAGCTTTTCGGTGGTCAGCTTAATCAGGTTTTTGGCGCGTTCTTCGCCCATTCTCGAGGCGATCAGAAAGTAACGATGGGCAATTTCGCGGTTCACCGGGACGCCCTGGCCGTTGTAGTAAAGGACGGCCATGTTGCAAAGGGCGGATGCGCTTCCCTGCTCCGCAGCCTGCTGGTAATACTTGAGAGCGCGGTCGTAGTCGACCGGTAAGCCCTGGCCGAGGTCGTACATCAGGCCAAGGCCGAACTCCGCGTCAGCGACTCCGCCCTCGGCGGCGATTTCATACCATTCACGCGCTTCCTCATATTGCTTGTTGTCGTAATAGAGGTCTCCCAAGCTGTGGGCGGCATTGACGTCGCTCGCGTCGGCTGCCTGACGAAACCATTTAATAGCTTCGTCGGTATCCTTAGTTACTCCCTTGCCCTGACTGTAGAGGACGCCCAGATTATATTCGGCGTCCACGTTTCCCTGCTCCGCAGCTTGACGGTAATACTCGGCCGCTTTGGCGAAGTCCTGCGGCACACCTAAACCTCTGGAGTAAAGGAGGCCCAAATTGTATTGAGCTTCCTCGACGCCGTCGTCCGCCGCGGCTTGCCATTCTTTCAGCGCGGTTGCATAGTCACCGTTTTTGTAGGCGTCCGTGCCGCTGTCAGCAAATAACGGCAGCGCGATAAAGGTGAGAGCGATCAGACCGGATAAGTGGCGTGTCATAGAGCGTTCCACGTGCTACAAGTTGTGCAATTTGTGCGCCAAACCGGGGATATAATCCCTGCATGGCATTGAAATCGTTGCGAATCCTCGGGTTCCTGTTTTGCGCGAGCGCGTACGGGCAGATCGCCGACTATCCGAACGATACAGTCGCGGGCATTCCGGTTAATTATACGGAGGCGCTCGCCGGAACGTACAAACTGCCGGACCCATTGGTGCTTAGCAACGGCAAGCCAGTGAAGGATGCGAAGACCTGGACGAATGTTCGCCGTCCCGAGATCGTGCGGCTGTTCGAAGAGAACCAGTATGGGCGCGCGCCGGGGCGGCCAGCCGACATGACCTTTGAAGTATTTGATCAGGGAACGCCCGCATTTGATGGCAAAGCCAAGAGAAAACAGATCACGATCTATTTTTCGAAGGGCAAAGGCGGTCCAAAGATGGACCTGCTTCTGTACACTCCCGCCGCGGCAACCAAGCCGTCGCCCGTGCTGCTGAATATCGGATTCTCTGCGAACTCTACAGCCGTCGATGATCCCGGCGTCAAAGTCGGAGAAATCTGGGGACCCGATCATAAGAAAATCCCGGCGAACAAAGGACGCTCCTTCGGCAAGCTGCCGGTCGCAAAGTTCATCGATGCTGGATACGGGCTCGCGACGTTTTATTACGGTGACGTGGACCCGGATTTTCTCGGCGGAGTGCCACTGGGGGTACGGGCGTTGTATCTGAAGCCCGGACAAACGGAACCCGCGCCGGACGAATGGGGCGCCATTTCCGCATGGGCGTGGGGGATGAGCCGGGCAATGGACTATCTCGAGACGGACCCGAACGTGGACGCGAAGCGCGTGGCGATCACCGGGGTCTCACGGTTAGGCAAGACCGTGATGTGGGCCGGCGCTCACGACACGCGGTTCGCCATGACGATCGCCAGTTGCTCCGGCGAGGGCGGCGCGGCGCTCAGCCGGCGGAATTATGGCGAGACCATTGCGCACCTGATGGCGCCTTCGCGCTATCCGTATCAGTTCGCCGCGGCTTGGGGCAAGTACGCGGACCATCCGGATCAGTCGCCGGTGGACGCGAATCTGCTGGTCGCGCTGATGGCGCCCCGCCCGGTACTTCTACAAACCGGAAACACGGACAAGTGGTCCGACCCGAAGGGCGAGTTTCTGGCGGAGCTTGCGGCGGGTCCGGTTTACAAACTGTTCGGGAAGCAGGGGCTCGGTACGGATCAGCTACCTCCCGCGGGCGAAGCGATCCTGCACGACACCGGATACGAGATGCATGCGGGTGGACACGGAATGGTCCCCTCGGACTGGGATGTTTATCTTCAGTTCATGAAAGCTCACTTGTAGGGGCGTGGCGTTGCGATTTTAAGCCCGGCTCATCTCTGCCCGCATCAGAGGCCACATGGATCGGCCCTTTCCGCGCCGCACGAAGATTGTCGCCACGCTCGGGCCCGCGAGCAGTTCACCGGAGATGATTCGGCGGATGATCCTCGCCGGGATGGACGTCGCGCGACTGAACTTTTCGCATGGTTCGCATGACGGCCACGCGCGAACCATTTCCCTGCTGCGGACGATCTCGGCTGAGATGAAAACGCCGGTGACCATCATGCAGGATCTGCAGGGGCCCAAAGTGCGGGTCGGCAGTTTGCCGGGCGGAGAGATGGCGCTCCGGGATGGCGATGAGGTTGCGATCATCCCGGAAGCGGAGTTTGATGGGCGACCCGCGACGATTCCCATCGATTACGCGCATGCCGCCGAAGAGGCGCAGGTCGGGATGCGGATCCTGATGGCGGATGGCCTTCTTGAGTTGAGCGTCGAGGGGATCGACGGAAACGCGCTCCGCTGCCGCGTCGTCCGAGGCGGCGCGCTGGCGAATCGCAAAGGCGTGAACTTTCCGGCTCTCAATCTCAATCTTCCTTCCCTGACGGAAAAGGACGTGCGCGATCTCGAGTTCGGGCTCGACCATGGGGTCGATGTCGTCTCGCTCAGCTTCGTTCGCGCCGCCAAGGACGTACATCTTCTGGAGGAACGGATTTCCGCGAAAGGACTGCGAACGCCGATTGTCGCCAAAATTGAACGTCCTCAGGCCATCGACAATCTGGAGGATATTCTTTCGGTTGCGCAAGGCGTAATGGTTGCGCGGGGCGACCTCGGGGTCGAAATGAGCCCGGAGAAGGTGCCGATGCTTCAGAAGCGGATCATTGAGCGCTGCAACCGGCGCGGTCTGCCCGTAATTACCGCGACGCAAATGCTGGAGAGCATGGTCCGGGAGCCGCGCCCCACGCGGGCGGAAGCAAGCGATGTGGCTAACGCAATTATTGATGGAACGGACGCGGTCATGTTGTCCGGTGAATCGGCGACGGGCGCTTATCCGGTGGAGGCCGTGGAGATGATGGCGCGGATTGCGGTTGAAGTGGAATCCGGCGTTGAGTTCCGCAGCTATCCGGCGGAGATCGGGAACCGGCGCGCGATGGCCGAGGCGGCCAAGGCTCTGGCGCGCGCGATGGATCCGGCTTGCGTGGCGGTGTTTGCGGATCGCGGCGACATCCCGCTGGCGCTTGCGGCTGGCCGGCTCAGGACTCCTGTGGTGGTTCTCACTACGGATGCGGCTTTGCGTCATGCGCTGAACCTGGTTTGGGGCGTTCGGCCGGTTCTGATTCCCGAGATGCCTTCCAGCGCGGCGGGATATGTGGCTTGTGCGGATGCCGAACTGGCGGAAAAAGATCTGGCTTCGAGCGGCAACCATGTGGTGGTGTTGGGAGGAATGGATTTCATTCAGGTCCACCGGATTGCCTGAAAGGCATGCCCAATCGTGCGCAGTCTGCTGCGTGATGTAATACAGGGACTTGAGAAAGACTCTTTAGAGGTTAATCATGTCCCGACTTGTGTGCAGTACGCTTTGGATCGCTGTCATTTATTGTTCTTATTCGGCGGCAGCTCAGACTCCGCCGCCTAATACCCCTCCGGCTAATACCCGGCCGCCGGCTCGGGCGGGCCGGCCTCCCGTTCCCACGCGCGACCCCCACACGGAAGGCTATGTTGCCGCTAAGGAGCTATCCGACGGCGCGATTCCGCCTGCGAGCCAGGACGGCAATTTCATCATTGGCCCAACTCATCCGGCGGCGCCTGAAATGACCGCGAGCGACTCCGTTCCGCATGGAACGACTTTCACGTTCACGATGGAATCGACGGACAGCAAGTTTTATCCCGGAATCATGCGCGGCCCGGCCCCGGGCGAAGCCGCGCCTCCTCCCGCTCCTGGTGGCGGACGAACCATCACGACGCACGCGGCTCCGTACACGCGCAAGGTCACCGTGTATGTTCCCCGGCAATATGTTCCCGGCACGGCTGCTCCGTTTCTGGTGGGAGCCGATGGCGGCGCGGCCTGGAACTCGGATACAGATCTGTTTACGACGCTCGATAATCTGATCGCCGCCCATAAAGTGCCCGCGATGATCGCCATCGCGATCGGCAACGGCGGAGGCGATTCGAAGGGCAGCGAGCGCGGCCTCGAATATGACACCATGTCCGGCCGCTATGCGGAGTTCGTCGAGCAGGAAGTGCTTCCCCGCGTGGAGAAAGAGGCCAAGGTAAAGCTCACCAAAGATCCGGATGGACGGGCCACCATGGGCGGCAGTTCCGGCGGGTCGGCAGCGCTTGCGATGGCCTGGTATCACACCGATCTCTATCACCGCGTTTTGACCTATTCGGGCACGTACGTCAATCAGCAGTGGCCGGAGAATTCCGAGACTCTTCACGGCGCCTGGGAGTTTCATGCCTCGTTGATTCCGAACAGTCCCGTGAAGCCGATCCGCCTCTGGATGGAGGTCGGCGACCGCGATCTTCTGATTTCTCAGGATGGCTATCACGACTGGGTCGTGGCCAACGAGAACATGGCCAAAGTTCTCGCGGCCAAGGGTTATCACTATCAGTTCGTCTTCGCAAAGAACGCCGACCACGTGGATGCCTCGGTGAGGCGGCAGACCCTTCCGGAGGCGCTGGAGTATGTTTGGGCAGGCTATCCGATCGCGGGTAAATAGCTTCAACCCGCGCCGGCAATGGAGTGGAACGTCCCTCGGGAGGGCTGCGTCTCATTGGGGCGTTATGCGGCGAAGGACGTTCCTTGTTGGTTCTCTCGGATCAGCACGGCTAGCGGCGGGACAACAGGTTCGGTCCCTGGGCACTCTGGCCTACGTCCAGGCGGATGGCCTTTGGGTGCGCGATCTTCCTGATGGCCGAACGCGGCGGCTGGCGGCGGGTACGAGGCTCGCGTCTCCGCGCTTCTCGCCTTCCGGCCGCTGGGTCCTTTTCACGAATGAAGAGGTCCTTCATGTGGTTTCGCGCGAGGGCGGCCCGGCGGTCCGATTCGAGGGTCAACGCGGCCAGTGGTGGCCGAATCGCGACGATCTGTTGGTGGAGCAGACCGCCGGACTCGGTGTTTTCAGCGCAACCACGGGGTGGAGGGCATTGCCGTGGTCGATACCCGGCGGGAACTTGCCGGCGATATTCAGTCCGGACGCGACCGAAATCGCGTACGCGGATGAGGCGAAGATTGCCGGCGTGCGTACCGGACGTCTCTTGTGTGTCGGCGCCGCCCGGCCGGGCGGTCCGCCTCGGGCCGTCGTAACGGAGCCCGGCAACGCGGTAATCCCGTGCCGCTGGATGCCTGACGGCCCGGAATTGCTCTATTGGCTGGACCCGGACTTCTCGGTATCGGTTGCATCCGATGGCCTGGAACTGTTTCGGATTCCGGCGCGCAGCCCCGGGGCAAAGCCTCGATCTTTGGGGGCGTCCACGCTTGTGCATGGCGATTTCCTGTCTCTCGCGCCAAGAGGCGGCGCGCTGGCGGTCGCGGCGGGCGACGATCGGGGCGCCTGCCGCAACAAGCGAATCGCCCGGATCGAGTGGCCCGGCGGCGAAGTGAGGTATTTGACCGATGAGCGTACCGCGGCGGTCACGCCCGCGTGGTCGCCGGATGGAGAGCGGATCGCCTACTCGGCGGCGCCAGCTCTGCCGGACGGTTGCGGCGGTGGCGAACTGATGCGGCATTCGCTTGCGCGCCGCCGGATCTGGATCATCCGTGGCGCGGGAAACTTCCGACCTACAGCTGTTACTCACGACGAGCGTTATCGGGACGAGGAGCCGCGGTGGTCTTCAAACGGACGCTACATCCTTTTCTGCCGTATTGACGAGGGGCGTAATCGCACCGTATGGCTGATGCGCTCAGACGGTAGCGGCGCGGCGCAAGTGGCGGGTCCGCTGGCAGCGCAGGATCCGGCCAATCTGGGCATGAATTGGTTTGGGTATTACGGCACTGTCCGCTGGAAAGGTCTCATCGATTGGCGGCAATCGGTACTGTCCTAACAATTGTGTTGATCAAGGCAGCCCTTTGAAATTGCGCCTATCGGCCAGCTTCATTATGATTTTTTCGTCGAATGCGTTCTGCGAACCAAATCAAGCTTGCTCTCCTGAAGGAACTGGACCTCGCTCATGCTCAGTTCGACGCCTGCATCCGCGATTTTGGCGCGGTTGCCGAAGAGATCGAATCCGGGATGCAACATCCCGATGGCAAGCTGGCGCTGCGACTCGCGGGAAATAAACGCCGTCGCGCCTTCGACGCGGTTCAGTTGGCTATAAGCCGCTACAGCAGTTTCGTTCAGGATGGTATAGTGCCGGATCACTTACGGGATTGAATCTGTCCTTCGCCCGCAACTCCCTGCTACAATAGGTATTTCCCCGCCATCCCTCATGTTTGACAATCTGTCCGACAAACTGCAGCGTGTCTTCAAGAACCTGCGGGGCGAAGGACGCCTGACAGCCGAAAACATGGAAGCCGCGCTGCGCGAGGTTCGCGTTGCGCTGCTCGAAGCCGACGTTAATTTCAAAGTCGTCAAGCAGCTCATTGAAGCCGTCCGCACGCGCTCTATGGGCCAGGAAGTCCTTTCATCCCTGACCCCGTCGCAACAGATCGTCGGCATCATTAATGAAGAGCTGATCAAAGTTCTCGGCAGCCACGAATCGAAGCTGCGGTTCGCCAACGACCCGCCCAGCGTATTTCTCATCGTTGGCCTGCAGGGATCGGGCAAGACGACCTCAACCGGAAAACTCGCGCGCTGGCTGACGAAGAATGGGCATCGGCCCGAAGTGGTTTCGGTCGACGTCTACCGGCCCGCCGCGCGGCAACAGCTCGCGGTGATCGCGCGGGATAACAAAATTCCGATCTACCCGGGCACGCCGGAAGAAACACTCCCGGTGGACTTGGCCCGCTCCGCGCGGCGCGACGCGACCAACAACGGACGGGACGTGCTGCTGGTCGATACCGCCGGCCGTCTGCACATCGACGATCAGTTGATGGACGAGCTTCAGCAGCTCAAAACGCTGCTGAACCCCGTCGAAATTCTGTTCGTGGCCGACGCGATGACCGGGCAGGACGCAGTCAAATCGGCAGACGAATTTCACAAACGCCTCGGTATTACGGGCGTCATTCTTACCAAAATGGACGGCGATGCGCGCGGCGGCGCGGCGCTTTCCATTCGGTACGTCACAGGGCAGCCGCTGAAGTTCGTCGGTCTCGGCGAAAAGGCGGATGCTTTCGAGCAGTTCCATCCGGACCGCGCGGCGTCGCGCATTCTCGGAATGGGCGACATCGTCAGCTTTTACGAGAAGGCGCAGGAAGCGTTCGACTCGAAAGAGCAGGAGGAGATGCAGCGGAAGCTCATCGAGAACGAGTTCACTCTCGAAGATTTCCGCGATCAGTTGAAGTCGCTGCGTAAGCTCGGCTCGCTCGAGTCCATCCTGAAGATGATGCCGAAGGTCGGGATGATGAAAGAGCTGCAGAACATGCAGCCGGACGAAAAAGAGCTGACGCGCATCGTGGCGATCATCGATTCGATGACGCCCAAAGAGCGCGCCAATCACATGATTATCAACGGAACCCGCCGGCGGCGCATCGCCCGCGGTAGCGGCACTTCCGTTCAGGATGTCAATAACCTGCTCAAGCAGTACGGGCAGGCGCGAAAAATGATGAAGAGTCTCTCGGGCAATCTCGGTTTCCTCGGCAAAAAGATGGGAAAACTAGGTGGGCTGGGTAAACTGGGAATTCCGGGTTTTTGACCGAAGTTTTAGAGGACAATAGATTTAGATGCTTATGATCAGACTGGCGCGTTTCGGCGCCAAGAAGAAGCCGTTTTACCGTGTGGTGGTGATCGAAAAGGAGCGCGCCCGCGACAGCCGCAATATCGAAGTTGTGGGACATTACAATCCGCTGACCAATCCGGCGACCGTGAAGCTCGAACACGAGCGGATCGAGCACTGGCGGAAGAATGGCGCGCAGCTTTCCGAAACGGTAGCCCGCATTCTCAAAAACAACCCGGCTCCCGCTGCTGTTTAACGTGCGCCTATGGGCGCTTTTCTCCGAAGGGGCAGTCGATGAAACAGTTGATTGAAGATATCGCGAAAGCTCTGGTCGACATCCCGGAAGAAGTGGAAGTGTTTACGGTGGAAGGCGAACAGACGACGGTGCTGGAACTGAAGGTCGCTCCGAGCGACCTCGGGAAAGTGATCGGCAAGCAGGGCCGCACGGCGCGATCGATACGCACGATCCTCGGCGCGGCGAGCATGAAGCTGAACCGCCGTTTTACGCTTGAGATTCTTGAGTGACGCCGACTGGGTCACGGTCGCCGCGCTGATCCGGCCGCGGGGAAATCGCGGCGAATTGATCGCGGAGCCGCTTACGGCCCGCCCTTCCCGGCTCACCTTGTTGAAAACAGCGCATCTTTTCGGGGACGGAAAGCTCTACCGCGTTGAGAGCGTGTGGTTCCACGAGGATGTCCCCGTGTTCAAGTTCGAGGGCGTCGACACCATCTCCGACGCCGAGCGCCTTCGCGGAGCCGAGGTGCGTATTCCCGTCTCCGAACGCATTGCGCTCGAAGAGGGCGAGTATTTTCAGTCGGACCTGATCGGCTGCGAAGTGCGGGATGCGGGCGACGACCGCGTGATCGGGAAGGTCACCGGCTTCGAGGAATACGGCGGCCCGGGTCTTCTCGAAATCGATGGCGGACGCGTGCTGATTCCTTTTGTAAAAGAAATCTGCGTCGAAATCAGGCCTGAAGAAAAGCGCATCCGTGCGCGAATGCCCGAAGGCCTCGAGACCCTCGATTCGGACGCATGAAGTTCCACCTGCTCACGATTTTTCCCGAATATTTCGATGGCCCTTTTCGCCACGGCGTTGTGTCGCGCGCGGCGCAGGCGGGAGCCCTCGAAATTCATACGCACGATCTGCGCAACTGGACGCATGACGTTCATCGCACGGTGGACGACCGGCCTTTCGGCGGCGGAGAAGGCATGCTCCTGAAAGCGGGCCCCATCTTCAGCGCGGTCGAAACGATCTGGCCCGAACGAGGCCCTGGCCGCAAAGTTGTCCTGCTCTCCGCGCAGGGGCAAAGGTTTACGCAGGCCACTGCGCGCGAATTCGCCGAGTTGGATGAACTGCTGCTCATCTGCGGACGCTACGAAGGCGTGGATGAGCGGGTCGCCGAACACCTGGCGGACGAAGAGCTTTCGATCGGAGACTACGTGCTCAGCGGCGGCGAACTTGCGGCGGCCGTGGTTATCGATGCAGTGGCCCGTCTCTTGCCGGGCGTACTCGGCAACAGCGAATCCGCGGTGAACGAATCCTTTGAGGAGGGAATACTCGACTGTCCTCAGTGGACTCGCCCCGCGGAATTTCGTGGATGGAAAGCGCCGGAAGTTCTGCTCGGCGGAAATCACGCGGAGATCCGTAAATGGCGTCGTGAAGCGGCGCTGGAAAAAACCAAACGTCAAAGGCCTGATTTAATAAAGCCACAAGGATAATGTAAAGATGCTTTTATCGGGGAAACTCCTGTTCGACCGTGCTCGTCGAACCAGCATGCTCAGGCTCCGGTCAGGGGTATCATGCGCCCTGGCGATTATTGCCTTTTATTCGCTTTGTTTCATTTCTTTGGCGTCCGCGCAGGTAATACCCGGGCGTTATATCGTAATTCTCCAGGATCCGCCTGTTTCCAGCCGTTTCGAGACGCGAGCGGCGCTCGACGGCGCTCAGGCTCAGAGTTACCGGCAGCAAATCGAAGCCCGTCAGGCCAGTATCAAACAGGACCTGGCGGCCCGGCATATGACCGTTACGGGTTCCGTTTCCGTCCTGCTGAACGCGCTGTTTGTCAACACGACTCCGAATCGAGTGGCCGAACTGCAGAGCGTGAGCGGTGTGGCTGCGGTACGTCCGATGCGGAAATTCAAGCCACTGCTGGATAAAGCCACGACGCTGCTCAACGGGCCAGCGGCGTGGAGCGCGCTCGGCGGCGCGTCTAACGCCGGCGCGGGTGTCAAGATCGCCATCATCGACTCGGGCATCGATCAGACACACCCGGCGTTCCAGGATTCGAGCCTCTCAATGCCGGCGGGATTCCCCAAATTCACGACCGGGCATCCGGAAGATCAAGCCTATACGACGAACAAAGTGATCGTGGCCCGCAGCTATGTGCGGCTGCTTTCGGCGCCTACGGACCCGAACAACCCCGCAGCTGATTCGCTTCCGGACGACTACTCGCCGCGCGACCGCAACGGGCACGGAACTTCCGTCGCCTCGTGCGCCGCAGCCGTTCTTACCACTACGCCGGGCATCGCCTCTGACGGAACGGCGATCAAGATTCAGGGGATGGCACCGAAGGCTTATCTCGGCAATTACAAAATCGCCGGCTCTCCGGGCGTAGTTGATTTCGCGACCGACCAAACCCTCATTCAGGCGGTTGAGGACGCGGTGAACGATGGCATGGACGTGATCACGACTTCCTGGGGCAGCAATGCGCTCACTAACGTCGCGAACGATCCCACGGCAATGGCGTGGGAGGCGGCGGCGAAGACTGGCGCTGTGGTTCTTGCTGCGGCGGGTAACGGAGGCGAAGACGGTGCCCAAGGGGCGAACTATCCGAATTTCAATTCGATCTCGTCACCCTCGAATGCGCCTGATGTGATCTCGGTGGGCGCGACGGAGAACGCGCACGTGATGCTCCCCGCCGTGACGGTGAATGGTTCGGGCGTTCCTTCGACGCTCATCGGCATCCCGGCGCAGGGAAGCGATGCGTTCTTCTATCCGTCATTCCAAGGCTCCAATACCGGGAAGCTGGTGGATGTGACGAGCCTTGGCGACAACGGACTGGCTTGCTCCTCGCTGCCGGCAGGCAAGCTTACTGGGCTGTTTGTGCTTGTGCAGCGGGGCACGTGCACCTTCGCAACGAAAGCGACGAACGCACAGAATGCCGGGGCCATCGGGATGATCGTTTATTGGGCAGACAGTTCGGCGGTCTTCCCCCTTGAAGGCGTGGGAGGCAATAACTCGACCGACGCGAATTTCGTAGGACCGATCGTGGCGATCTCCAACGCCGCCGGCCTGGCCCTGAAGAGCTACGTCGATGCGAATGTCTCGAACTCGGTGACGATTGCGGCCGGCGCGACTGAGATGGACGTTTCTGCCTACAGCCAGGAAATAAATATCAGCCCCACGGTGACGTCGAACATGCTGGTGGGATTCAGCTCGATGGGGCCAACGCCCGACGGGATGCTGAAGCCCGATGTCGTCGCGGTGGGTGGAAACGACATTGGTTATTTGCTGCCCGATCCCAACAACTTTTTCCTGCCTTCGCCTTCAGGCCTCTACATGGCGACCCAGAGCTATGATCCGAACGCTGACTCTTCCGGCGAGGTTAACTATAGCTCGAACGGATATTGGGCGGCCGATGGAACAAGTTTCGCGACCCCGATGACCGCAGGTGCGGCGGCGCTGGTGAAGCAGGCGCATGCCGGCCAGACGCTTCGCGGCACTCAGATCAAATCGCTTCTGATGGGTTCCACTTCGCTATCGGTGATGTCGGAGACTGGGGGTCTCCCGGTCGATGCTGAGTGGATTGGCGCGGGTTTGGTTAACGCGGGCGCGGCGGTAAGCGCCACCATCACCGCGGAACCTTCGTCGATTTCGTTCGGCATTCTCAACGGAGCGACCTTCCCGATCGCGCAGAACATCAATCTGACCAATATCGGGTCCGCAGGCGCTACGCTTGCCGTCTCCGTCTCCTGCTGCACCGTTAATGCCCAGACCGGCTCGCTTACGAACGCCACGCTCGCGCTGAGTTCGTCGAGCATCAGCCTGGCGGCGGGCGCTTCATCGACGCTCACCGTGACTCTCTCAGGCGCCGCGCCGCCCGCAGGCGAGTACTCGGGCGCCGTGGTCTTGACGCAGGGTTCCACAACAACCCGGATTCCGTTCATGATGATTGTCGGGTCGGGCACGCCTTCGAATGTTAATGTGATCAATCTCGGCGGCGAGGGAACTCCGGGCGAAGATATCGGGCCGTCGATCCTTCAGGTGACCGATCAGTTTGGCGCTCCGGTGACGAACAGCCCCGTGACGTTCTCGGTCAGCCCGCGCAATGCAGTGACGTTCCAGAGCGTTACCGGAGAACCGGCCTGCACGGTGAGCGCTTCATCGGCGACCTGCAACACCGATCAGTATGGTTTTGCATATGCGGAAGTCATTAACGGACCGAACGCTCGTTCCGCAACGATTTCGTCGACGGTCGCCGGCTTCCCCGTCTCAGGCAGCGTTACGATTCAGCCCGCGCCGAATGTGACCGGTGCCGCGGACGCGGCAGCGGGACTGACAACCGTTGCTCCAGGATCCTACGTCGCGATCTATGGAACGGCACTCAGTAACACGACCAACGCGAATGGCGTGGCTTACAACCCGAACTCCAACCCAACCACGGAGGCGACGGACCCAGTGACCGCGAACGGGGCGGTTCTGCCGCTTCAGATCGATTTGGTGACAGTCAGCTTCGACGTGCCGGGTACCGGCATCAGCGTGCCGGGTCACCTGACCTATGTCAGTCCGACGCAGGTCAACGTGCAGGTGCCGTGGGAACTGCAGGGCCAAACATCGGCCAAGATGAAGGTGACGCTGGACGGTGACCTCATCGGGAACGTGGTGAATCTATCTTTGGCTAACGCCGCTCCCGCGTTCTTTGGGTTCAACGGAATCGCGATCGGCCAGGACCTGGGCGGCCATTTGCTCACAGCGCAGAATCCGGCTGTGCGCGGCAACACCATCATTCTCTACGCCAACGGGCTGGGACCGGTATCCAATACTCCGGCAAGCGGAGATCCCGCGGCTGCGAGTCCGTTGTCGAAGTCGACGACGACTCCGGTCGTGATGATCGGCGGCCAGCAGGCGCAGGTGTCATTCAGCGGGCTGGTACCGGGCCTTCCGGGGCTGTATCAGATGAACGTCGTGATTCCGACGGCAACTCCGACAGGCTCTCAGAACATCACGGTTGCGGTGGGCGGCGCGACGTCTCCCACGCTGATGATGCCAATTCAGTAACGGCTATTTCTTAGCGCTATTTTTTAGCCAGGGCTTCCGCGATGGCGGCTTCCGCAAGTGGCGCCATCGCGGCGTAGCCTGCTGCATTGGGAACCAACCCGTCGGGCGTGAGTTCCTTGCGGAAGTCACGGCCGTTGGCGAGCGCCGAATAGTAGTTCAGATAGACTGAACCGGTTTCTTTCGCGTAGTCCTTCAGCCATCCGTTCAGTCCGATGATTTTGCCCTGCGGCCTGAGCTTCGTCTGATTGGCGTAGCAGTCGCAAACCGGCAGCAATGACGCAAGGACCACGTGGATACCGTTCACCTTCGCGAGTTCCACCATCGACATGAAGTTCTCGACGATGGCGCCCTGGGAGCCCACGCCGACGAAGCCCGCGAGGTCGTTGGTACCGCCCTGGATGACGACGACCTTAGGCTTCAGATCGATTACATCCTGACGGAAGCGCACGAGCATCTGGGGAGTCGATTGGCGCGCAATGCCGCGATTGAGATAGGGCTTGCCGGGGAAGAACGGCTGCCAATCGGCCGTAGCATCGTCTCCGATGAAGATTACCCGATTCTCGTTGGGAGCGGGCGGCTTGAGTTCGGCATCTTCGCTGCCGTACTTGTTCAGCCCACCCCAGTCGAACAGCAGATGACGCTGCGCAGCGACGACACGTTCGAGTTCAGCTCTATCGGGCGGCGTCTGAGGGACGGGCGCCTGCGCACGAGCCGCCAGCGCACAAGCCAGGAGCAGCCATTTAGTTCTTGATACCGAAGCAGTAAAGCATGCCATCGTACGTGCCTATATAGACGCGGCCATTCGCAACGCTGATACCGCTCCAGTGATTCCAGGACTTGATGCGATCGCCACTGGACCAGAGCTCCTTGCCGGTCTCCGCGTCGAGCGCGAAGAGCACGGCGTGAGTCGAGCCGGGGATGCGGCGGTCCGCGGTGTCGGCGAGACCGACGTCCGGGTAGGCCTGGTCCGTATCCTCGCCGTTGCCGTATGCGAAAACGAGGCCGTTCGCGATCACTGGTGGTTCCGCATGGTTCATGTCGCGCGAAACCCAGGCAGGCGTAAGCACGGCATGGCCGTTTTTGTCTTCCACCTTGAACGCCGCGATCGCGCCATACTTGACCTCGCCGTGCTCGATGGGGAACTTGAACTGCGAGTGTTTCGGTCCCCAGAACGGCGATAGCACCCAGCGCGTTCCGTTAGACTCCTCCCAACTGGCCAGCGAACCCCAGACGCCCGCGGACGCGAAGTTCACGTCCTCATTGCAGAACAGCGGCGTACGGTACTCAGGCGTGCGGTGGTCGTCGCCGCCGATCGACTTGGTATCCATCATGTACAGGCGGCATTCTTTGCTCGCATCGACCATCAGTTCTTTGCCCTTGAAGTTGAAGATAACGGGCGTCACCTGCATGTCCAGGTCGCGCTTCACGAGCCATTCGGCGTTAGACGGACCGTAGTAGTCCACCAAATCGAGCGCTTTGGTGTCGGGGTTCTGTTTCACGCCGATGATGCCGTTTCCGTAGAGACCGTTCTCGGGATCCCACCGGCCATCGCCGGTCCCGGTGTACATCACGCCTTCCGCCGAAATAGCCGGCCCCTGGCGTCCCCACATTCCGCCGCCTGCCGGTCCCCAGGTACCCACCTTGTTGGTGGCGAGGTCATAGGCATAAACGATGTTGGGATTGCCGCCGCAGCCCTGCGCGGTGTGCGTGTATATGACGTTCTTGTAAAGATTCAGGCCGTAGGGCTTGCCGTTCGGCGGCATCCACTTCATCGGAGGCGCGATGTCCTCGCCGTCAGAAGCGTTGATCTGACGCAGGCGGCCATCCCATGAAGCGGCGTAGATGGTGTACTTACCGGGAGTGGAAGTTGGCGTAATAACCGGGGTGGCAGTCTGTCCGCCGGGACAGAGGATGCCCGCGCCGCGACCGCCCGGCTGAGGCGTGTAGTTGCTTTCGAAGTGCTTCTTCCAGATCACTTCGCCTTTTTGCACGTCGATGGCAAAAAGGTTGTCATCGACGCCCGCGACGATAGCGACCTCACGCGTGCCGTCCTTCGTATTCAGCTTGTCGATGATGAGCGGAGGAAAGAGGTTGTGCATCTGCCGGGGCTGGCTGTCGAGCTTCATATCCCACAGCAGGGTCATCTTCCCGGCCGTCTTGGGGGAAAGGACCTTTTCATCTTTCTGCCAGTTGGTTCGGAAGGTGTTTCCGCCGTCGGTGAGCCAGTCGGCCGCGGGCGCGCACGAGACTCCAAGAGAGACGGCAATCAGCGCGGCGCTTCTTCGAGAGAACGCAAACCGAGAAAAGGCAAACATAGCCTAAAACCTCAACTTGAAACGATTCACGACCTTTGGTAGTATACACCCAACCCGGCGCGACGCAACATCATTTCGCCGGTGGCGAAGGAGTTTGATATGACCCACGTGATGGTCCGAAGGATACTCCGGGCGGCGGCTGTGACCGGCTGCATTCTACTCGCGAGCGCTTCCGCTCTTCCTCAGGGACGAGGCGGCGCAGACTGGGCGACCACGGGCGCCGACGCGCACCGTTCGTCATGGGTAAGGACGGACCCGAAGATCTCTGTCGCGTCGATGTCCGGAGATAAGACCGGCTTTCAGTTCATGTGGAAAAAGAAGCTGGGAAGCGCGCCTCTGTCTCAGCCTTCGCTGACGGAGCGATACATCGGTTATCGCGGATTCCGCAGCTATGCGTTCCTTGGCGACGCGGCGAACAACGTATTCGCGCTCGACTCCGATCTGGCGCGCGTGGAGTGGACGAAGAAGTTCCCGATTCAGGCGGGAGCGCGGTCCGGCGCATGCCCCGGTGGAATGACCGCGAGCGTCACGCAGAGGTTGAGCGCAGCGTTTCCGACCGCGAACGCCGGGCGCGGTGGTTTCGGGGGACGCGGCGGCCCGGCGAAATCGGGTGTTGGGGCAGCAGGCGAAGGCGCAATTACGATTCCGGCGGCGAATGCCGCTCCCGCGCCTGCGCGCGGGCCGGCGCCTGCGGGATTCCCCGGCGGACGCGGGCGAATGCCCTCCTATCTGACGGTGGTGTCGAGCGATGGCGCATTGCATGACATATACATCTCGAATGGCGAGGAGCCGAATCCTCCCATTCGCTTCCTGCCGGCGAACGCGAATGCGAGCGATCTGACGCAGGTAGACGGTATGGCGTACGCCCTGACATCCGGCAACTGCGGAGGCGCGGCCGATGGCGTATGGGCCTATGATCCGGAGTCGAAGAACGTCGCGGGTTGGAAAGGAGATGCGGCCGGAGTAGCGTTTGGTCCCGATGGCTCCGTTTATGTGACGACTGCGGCGGGCGACCTCCTGGCGCTGGATGCGAAGACACTTGCGAAGAAGGCTTCGTATTCAGCGGGCCAGGCGTTTTCGAGCGCGCCGGTGGTGATGGAGCGCGGCGACAAGGCGCTTCTTGCGGCGGCGACCAAGGACGGCGCGATTCACGTTCTCGATGCGGCATCGCTTACGAAAATTGCGGTGTCCGGGCCCGATAGCGGGGCGGGTTCCGCGATGGCGAGTTGGCAGGATTCCGCAGGAGGGCAATGGATTCTGCATGGGAATACCGCCTGGAAGCTGAGCGATGCCGGATTGCAAAAGGGATGGACGGCGGACGGGAACGCGTCTTCATCCGCAGCCGTCGTCAATGGCGTGGTGTTCCTGCTCGACCCCGGCGCGGGATCCCGTCATGCCGCATTGCGCGCATTCGACGGAACGAGCGGGAAGCAACTGTGGTCGAGCGGTCAGACGATCACAGCTTCCGTTGCTCCCGGCGGCGGGCTTGCGGCCGGCGGAAGCGCGGTATATCTGGGTACGCAGGACGGAACATTATGGGTTTTCGGATTTCCTATCGAACACTGATCCTGACGGGGCTTCTCGGCGCCGCGCCGGCTTTCGGGCAGTTCCCGGATGGCCCGGGAAAAGAAGAGACCGCGCGGCTTTGCTCGCAGTGTCATGAACTGGAGCGCGCTTCGTCGCTCAGGCAGGATGCGGCGGGTTGGCAGGACACGGTCGCCAAGATGTCTTCGCTGGGGATGAAAGCGACCGATGCGGAACTGCAGGCGGTCACGGCGTATCTTGCGAAGGCGTTTCCGGCTGACACGATACCGAAACTCAATGTGAACAAGGCTGCGGCGATCGATCTGGAGAGCGCGCTAAGTCTTCGGCGTTCGCAAGCGGCGGCGGTTATTGAGTACCGGAAGGAGCACGGGGACTTCAAATCGCTGGACGATTTGAAGAAGGTGCCCGGTATCGACGCCGCGAAGGTCGATGCCAAGAAAGACCGTCTGACATTCCAGTAATCAGCCGTTGGTCTCTTCCACGAATCTTTCGACGTGAACGCGATACAGGGCGGATTTGCCGTGGCGATCGCTGACGAAGAAGACGCTCTGGCTGTCCGGTGAAAAGATCGGGGAGACTTTTGACGGTTCGGACGATCTGTGCTCGCAGAGCGTGAGTTCACGGCGCGTCACGCGAAGCAGAAGCAACACGTAGGCCGAGGCGCGGCTACGGCTCGCGCCGACGAAGACGGAAGCATCGCCATTCGCCGAGACGCTCGCGAACTGACTCGTTCGCGCGATCGGGCGGTCGGAGTTGTCTTCGGGGGCGTGCTCGCGGAGTCCGATCAATTCGTGCGGATCGTCTGGAATGTGCAGGTACAGCAGCGTTCGGCCGTCCGGAGTCCAAAGGATCTCGCCCGTGTTACCCGCCTCCAGATCGAGCCTGCGTTTGCCGGAACCGTCTAGTCCGCAGATGTACACCGCACCGCCCGCGCGATAAGCCACTTGCGGATGCTTCGGGCGCGCGAGGACGAGTTCGACTGCCGCCGATTCGCTAATCGGAGACGCCGACGCGTACGACGACTTCTGCCGCGACACCCGCACGATCCTATCGCCTTCCGCGAAGAGAATCGAACCATCCATCGCGACTGTGATGCCGGTACGCGCGCCGCCGGAGACTCTGTAGATCGGTCGCGAGGCAAGATTGCCGGTGAGAGCGGTTTCGCAGAGAGCGGAGCCATCGAAGTAAACGGCGGCGCGTTCGTCCGCCGTGAGCGAAAGGCTTGCGGGATCGAGTTGCGCCACGTCTGTGATCTGCTTTGAATCGCCAGCTCTGAGATCCAGCAGATATGCCTGGCGCGCGCCTTCGCGCTCACTCCAATAAAGCAGCGTGTCGAAACGCCGCTGAAACTGCTTCAGATGCGGAGCGGTCAGACCGCTCGCGAACGACGGGTCAGTAAGGCGTACGATTTCGAATTCGGTTGCGGGGTCCGGATAGCGTTGCCACTCGGGGCCCGAAATACGGCCCACCGCAGCCATCGCCAGAAAACCACGTCGCGAAAGGGGGAAGGAGCCGATAGCTTTATTTTACGTTGTGATCGGCCTGATAATGCATCTTCAGCAGATCGAGGCCCCAGTCGTTCTGGTAATCCCGCCAAACCGAGTGGATGTGGTTCGCGTTGTCCTGCGTTTCATCCATTTCGATGAGGAACGCGGGCGTCTGTACGCGATAGTAGTGAGGTCCGCCTCGTTGCACGTCGCCGGTCCACGCGAAGAAAGTGGCGTCTTTCGGCTGTTTCTTCGCAAGGTCCATGCGGTATTGCGCCATCTGCGGCGGAACATTTTCGGCGTAGACTTCGACGAGCGCCATCAGTTTGTCATACTGCTGCGCAGTCATCTTCGAAGCTTGCAGACCGTTCGGAGCGCCGTTCAAAGCGGCGACGCGCGAGTTCATCGTGATGATGTCCTTGAGGGCCGTCTTATCGACAATAGCGGTTGCCTTCTGCGATGCGTCGAGCGACTCGATCATCTCGTAGCCGTAATCATCCTCCGCGGCAAGAACGCGAAGCCCCTTGCGGGGACCGACGCGCACTTCGGCCGGATTGGATCCGAAGAAGCTCGGGGAATCGACGATCTTTCCGTTCACAATCGTGTAGTTCTGGCTGATGTGATGGCCTTCCACGCGATAACCCCACGTTCCTGTGGCGGCGGGTTTGCCAAAGATCGTGACGTAGTAATTGTCCGGATCGCGACGGTTGGGTCCGTTGCCCTGTTCGAGCACAAGGAGCACCGCGTCAAGGCTCATGATGGATTCGGCTTTGATAAGACCCTGCTGGCTGAGCCCGGAGGCGAGCAGCGCGGTTGCGAGTTCGCGTTGGTAGGGCTTCATTTCGCCGAACGAGAGTCCCTTACGCGATTTGGCGAGGATCTGGTCCGGCGGCGTGTTCGCCGGCGGCATCGGGACGAAGTACCAGTTCTGGCGCTCGTCGGTTTCGAAGGGGAAGGTGGCTTTGGCCTTCTGGTCCGCCCACAGCGAATTGAGGAACGCGTTTGCGGCGTCCGCCATTACTGAAGACTGCTCGGCGCGCTTGTAGGCAGCCGTGAGGAGGATGCCTGCGACGCCCAGCGCGGCGACACGAAGCCACACATGTTTCATGGAGGAGATTCTATACCTTCACCCTTCGTGAAGGCCAGAGAAAGAAATCAGAACGGGAAGTCGCTGACAGCAGCCGTCTTGTTCTGAGATCGCGCAAGGAAACGATATGGGTTTACGGGAGTTGAATGCACGCGGACTTCGTAGTGCAGGTGGTAGCCGGTGGAATGCCCGGAACTGCCGACGCGACCGACGGTTTCGCCCTGACGGATCTCCTGACCGTCTATCACTTCGATTTTTGACAGATGGCCGTAGAGAGTCTGGTAGCCATTGCCGTGATCGAGAATCACGCAGCGTCCATAGCCGTAATTCCAGCCGGCGTGTACGACGATCCCATCGCCTGTGGCTTTAATTGGTGTGCCCATCGGAGCTGAGATATCCACCCCGGTGTGCATCGCGCCTTCGCCGGAGAACGGGTCCATCCGATGGCCATATCCGTCCATAAGACGTCCGGCGATGGGCCATCCGGCGGGAATGACGTTGGCGTCGAGTCTTGCGAAAAGGTTGCGGCTGCGGCCTGCGATGTTGGTCGTGCGGAGATAGCTGTATTCCGCCAGCGTCTCTCCCAGTGTGGGTACCAGCGGCGCTTCGGCGATCAGATCCGGCGAGCCGGTGATCTGTTTCTTCATGCCGTAAGCGTTACCTACCTCATCCGCAAGGAGTTGCAGGCTTGCAAGCTGTTCATTGGTCTGTTTCACCTTCTTCTGAAGGTTTTCGTACCGCACCCGCATCAACTGCGCTTCGCGCTGGAGGGAGTTGTAATTGGCCACTTTCATGGCCATCCGGGCGTAGCTGCCCACCACCCCGAACATGAGCAGGAAAAGTGCGGCAACCGCGCCGACCACCGCGTATACGAAGCGATGCGTTATGTGTATGCGCTGGAGGCGCCCATGAAGCGAATGCGCCAGAACCAGAATGAAATAGTCTTGCTTCAATCCCTTTCCTCCCAGGCATGCTCAGAAGACACACACCCCAGGGTGACTTCCCTTTGGTTAGAACTCGCGAATTCGAAGTCGATGGAAAACGAATTCACGACGACCCGCCAAAAGCGAGATCGAACAGCTTCAGATCGCGAAAGTGAGAGGTTAACACCCATTAAGGATCGGCGTCAAGGGGGTAATGACCTATTTTAACATTGCATATCTTTATGAAACTGTTGTAGTTACCGAAAGAGTCTTGCGATGCGAACGCTTTGACTGTTACTATCCCGCCGTGCGAAGAAGTATTCCGGGCCGTCATTTTGCGAAGAATCTCGTCGAGCGGCGGACTTTGATCTTCCAACTCGTGAAGCGGGATTTCCAACAGCGGTACATCGGTTCGGCGGCGGGTTGGCTTTGGGGGCTGATTCACCCGCTGGTGCTTCTGGCGATTTATACGTTTATTTTCAGCGTGTGTCTGAAGACGCCGCTCGGACCGGGGGAAGTCACGCGGAACTATGCGCTCTATCTGCTTTCCGGAATGCTACCCTGGCTTCTGTTCAACGAGACAGTGCTGCGATCGTCGTCATCGATCGTGGAGCAGGCGAATCTCGTGACGAAGACGATGTTTCCCTCGGAGATCGTGCCCGTCTCGATCTTTCTTTCGTCTCTGATTAGTCATCTCCTGGCCGTCGGATTGTTTGTGATTGTTGTGGGCGTCACGCAGGGACATTTGCCGAGTCCGACGATCGCGCTGTTGCCGGTTGGAGTTTTTTTGCTGGGATTGCTGGCGGTGGGAATCGGGTGGATGGTGGCGTCGCTGCAGGTCTATCTGCGCGACACCGCTCAGGTTGTGATGGTCGCGCTAACGTTGTGGTACTGGATAACGCCCATCATGATTCCGCGGGCGACCTATCCCGTCGCGCGGTTTCCGAAGACGGTTCACGCGATTCTGGTGGCGAATCCGCTCGTGTACATCGTGGAGGCGTACCGGCAAATGCTGCTTGGCAACTCCCTGCCGTGGCGGGATATGGCGATCGCCGCGGGCTTCGGAGCAACCGCATTTGTGCTCGGCGGTCTGTTTTTCCGGCAGATGAAGCGCGGTTTCGCGGACGTCCTCTAAGACAGGGCATCCTCGACATTCCGGCCTACAATACAGTCATATGTCTGCCCGCGCGCCTGGCCGTCTCCAGGGCGACGACCTGATTGGAGAAGTCCTGCGCAATATGGAAGAGGGGATTTTCCGCATCGGGGGTAAGTCCCTGGTTCCTTCGGTTTATCGAATTTACCTGCATCCCGACGATTTCGAGCCGTTCCGGTACGTGGCGCCGTTCATCTCCGGAGAAATCCGGGCGGCGCTCGATGAGCGCCTGGCGTCCTGGAACCGTTCGAAGCGGCGTCTGGCGCATTCGCTTCTGGAAAAAATCGGCGCCGGGGAGGCGATCGAAGCGGTCGAAGCCGTGCGAGCCAGCGATTCGTGGATTGTCGAGATGTATCCGGATCTGGACGGCAAACTGAAACCCGGCGAGATCGAGGTCTATTCGGATTTCGGCGCGCCCCAGAAAGCGGATTATGGGGCGGGATCGCTGACGCGACGTATTTTCCCGAAGGGCCAGGAGCCGCACGACGAACCGGCCGAAAGCGAGGAGCCCGACGTTACGGCGACTGTTCTGACTTCGGCCAGGACCGAGCCCGTTGGGCCAGCGCCTGCGCGCGCCGCGATAAATGACGACGACGAGAGCACGAAACCGCGCGCGTTTGCGTATATCCACTATGTGGACAACCAGGGCCCCAAAACTTTCGAAGTCACGAAGAACCAGATGGTGATCGGGCGCGGCGGCCGGTCTTACTGGGTGGACCTGAAGCTCGAAACGCTTCCCGACGTCTCGCGCGAACATTGCCGCATCCGGCGGGATCCGGAAACGGGGCGCTTCACAATCGAGGACTTGAGCCAGTTCGGCACGGCAGTGAACGGAAAGCCTGTGGGTAAGAACTCGTCGATGGAACTCCCTCGCCGCGGGGCAATCAGCCTTGCCGGCGTGCTCGATCTCAAGTGGGAAACCGCATAAGGAACCACTTGTGAAAGACCTGTTGATCGGCCGGACCGTCGTTCTTGTCGCGATGCTTGTCACCGTGGGGATTATCGCGCTGATTGCGATCGCGCGGGAGCGGCGCTGATGGCGGTGCGGGCAGGTCTGCGTCATGCGGCCCGCACGGACATGGGCCGGCGGCGCACTAATAACGAAGACCGCCTGTACGTCGATCCGGAACGCGGAATTTACGCCGTGATCGACGGGGTCGGGGGCCATGCGGCGGGAGAGCACGCCGCCGAGACGGCTGTCGAGGTGCTGCGGGAGCGGCTGGAACGGCAATCCGGTACCCCAGAGGATCGGCTTCGGGAGGCCATCGCTCTCGCTAACAACGAAATCTACCGGCTGGCGCACTCGAATCCGGAATGGGCCGGGATGGCATGCGTTCTTACGGTCGCGCTGATCGAAGACGATGTGGTGACCGTGGGGCACGTGGGCGATTCGCGGCTCTATCTGCTTCGTCCCGGCAGCATCGTCAAGATGACGAACGATCATTCGCCGATCGGCGAGAGAGAGGACCGGGGCGAACTGAGTGAATCCGAAGCGATGCGGCATTCGCGGCGCAACGAGATTTACCGTGATGTCGGATCGGCGGAGCGGGATCGCGACGATCCCGCGTTCATGCAGATCCTCAGCTTTCCGATGCCGGCGGACGGCGCCGTGCTGCTGTGCTCGGACGGCCTGTCGGATCTGGTCACGAGCGAAGAAATGCGCGCCGGAGTGGAGCGATATGCGCCGGATTACGAGGCGGCGATCCTCGCGCTGATTGGCGCCGCGAATCAGGCAGGCGGGAAGGACAACATCACGGTCGTACTGGTGGCGTCGCCGGGGTACAACCCGCAGCCGCCGGTCGCGGACGAGCCTTCGGCCGTCGCCGAACCGCCGAAGGAGCGGCGCTGGCTCTTCGCGGCAGCAGGACTGGTGTTCGGTGCGGCGCTGGGGGTCGGAGTTCCCCGGTTGTGGAACCAGTTGCATTCAAACGGACCGAAGACCTGGACGGTAGATCAGTCAGGAATCAATGCCGCGATTTCGCGGGCGCGTCCCGGCGACACTGTGGTGATTCCCGAAGGCAAATACCGCGAGCAGATTCATCTCGGTGAGGGCGTGACTGTGCGGGTGCAGCAAGCGGGAACGGTGACAGTTTCTTCGCCCGGAGCTGGTCCCGCGGTGGTTGCGGACCATATTGACAGCGGATCGATCGAAGGCATCCGGGTTCTGAGCGACCCGCGCTCGCCTTCGGCAGCGGGTATTGCGATCAACGACGCGACGGTTCAAGTGTCGAATGTTTACGTGACCGGCGCCGTGGTGGGGATCGATATCCGGGGGCGGTCCGACGCGATCGTCGCCGCGAGTCAGATTGCGAATAATCTCGGAACGGGCATCGACATCGCCGGAGGCGCGCGACCGCGCTTGCTGGGAAATCTGATCGCCGCCAACGGAGTCGGGAGTCCGGGACCGTTGAAACCAGGTGTGGAGGTGGCGGCGACAGCGCGGCCTGTTCTGAAGGACAACGCGATTGTGGATAACGCGGCGGACGCCATATGGGTACACGGGCATGAGTTTCAACCGGCGGATTACGTGGAAAACTTCTTTGGGGGGATCCCGGCGAAACGCGCCATCGTGCTGATCGATGAGGCCGAGACGACCGAAACCGTCCCTGTGAAACCCGGAGGACGGCGCTGATGGATCCCAAGATCTTCGGGCGCTATCAAATTGTCCGCAAGCTTGCCGGCGGCGGGATGGGGCGTGTGTTCCTCGCTTACGATCCGGTGCTCAACCGGCAGGTCGGCCTCAAGTTAATCGACGCGGGAGGCGACCGCGACAGTCTCGACGTGATCGCGGCCGAACGGCGCGGCGCCATGCTGCAGGATCAGCTTGCCAAGCGCGAGGCGAGCGGCCGCGTGGCGCAGATCTTCGATGTGGGAGAGCGGGAAGGCTACTTCTATATCGCGATGGAGTATATCGAAGGCGAGGACCTTTCGGAACTTGTGGCGCGCGGACCGCTGCCGGCCGACCGGGCCGTATCGATTGCGCTTGACGTGCTGGATGTTCTCATCAAGGCGCACGGCTTTCAAGCGATCATCGAGGACAAGCCGCATCGCGGAATTATTCACGGCGATATCAAGCCGCGCAATATCAGGATCACCCCATCCGGTCAGGTAAAGGTGCTGGATTTCGGAATCGCAAAGGCGGTTTCGATGACACGGAGCATCACGTTCAATCAGTTCGGCAGCATTCCGTATTCGTCGCCCGAAAGGTTGCAGACGGGCGACATGGATGCGCGGTCGGACGTCTGGTCCGTCGCGATCGTGCTTTACGAAGTGCTGGCCGCCAAGCCCTATTTCGAGGCGGAGGCATCATCGAAGCTCGAATGGATGATCCGGAATTACCGGGCGCTGCAGCCCTCGATGGCGTCGATTCAGCCGGGATTGCGCGAGGTGCTTTCGCGGGCGCTCGCTCCGGATATCAACCGGCGATTTCCGAGCGCGGCGGCGTTCGAATCCGCGCTGCACGAATGGCAGAAGTTCGCGGTTCCGCAGGGCGCGGCGCCGAAGGACATGGAGGCGACGCGTCGCACTGCCTATCCGGCTCCCCCGGCTTACACCCGGCGCCCCGCGCCGCCTGTAGCTCCCGCTGCGGTGAAGCGGGTAGCAGGCCCCGGGTTCCGGCTGCCGCGCAATATTGCCCGCGGCGTGGTCGTTTCGTTGGTGGCGTTATTCCTCGCGGCGGTGTTCACAATCGTCTATGAAGCGCGCATGATGACGAACGCCCGGGCGCTGGCCAGGCAGATGGATGCGGGTCAACTGAGTCTGGAACAGGGCGCGTCGGCTTATCACGCGCTGGCGCAAAAGAGTTTCTTCACCTGGCCGCTGTATTCGGCGCGGGACAGCCTCCGCGAGCGATACGTGGCTGAAGCCGACCGCGTCCTGGCGGATTATCGCGAAGCGAGCGAGAGCACTCCGGTGTTCCCCGCGGATTGGCAAAGAGCGGCCACTGCGTTGAACGCGGCGCTGAACATTGCGCCGGGTGATCGGTCCGCGCAGGGGAAGGCCAAACTCGTGGCGGGGTATCTGAGTCTGCTGCGGAGAGACAGGAAGCGCCAGTTTGCGCCGGATTACCGGACGGCCCGGGAAGACTTTGAAGCGGCGGAGCGCCTGCTGCCGCATTCGCCCGATCCGCACTTAGGGCTGGCGCAGATCTACATGCACGACGGCGAACTGGAGAAGGCGGAACATGAGCTGGACGAAGCAAAGAACAACGGATTCGTCCCGGGGCGCCGCGAGCAGCGGGATCTTGCGAATACGTACCGGCGGCGCGGCGAGCGCTGGGTTATTGTCGCCCAGCACGCGCACGACATCCAGAAGATGAAGGACGCGCTGCAGCGCGCCGAAGCGGATCTCGACAACGCGCAAAGGCTCTACAACCAGATTGCGCCCTTCTTCAGGGGAGCCGAACTGGCCGAGAGCGTGCAGCTCGAACGGGGCGAGGCGGCAAAGAATCTGGCAGCGGCGGAAGCGGCTTCAACCGAGCCGGCCGCGGAACAGAAACAGAATCCCTAACGGGCGGCGGCGGCTCGCGAATCGTCGGCGTGATAGGAACTGCGCACGAGAGGTCCGGCCTCAACGTGAGCAAATCCCATTTCCCTTCCCGCATCGCGATACCGGTCGAATTCGGCGGGCGGAATGTAGCGAACGATGGGCAGATGCCGGGGCGAAGGGCGCAGGTATTGACCCAGGGTAAGGATGTCGACCGAATGCGCGCGCAAGTCGCGCATCACTTCGAGGACTTCTTCTTCGAGTTCACCGAGCCCGAGCATCAGGCCAGACTTCACAGGAGTCTCCGGGCTGAGTTCCTTTGCGTAACGCAGCATTTCGAGCGACCGTTCGTAGCGCGCGCCCAGGCGAACCTGGCGATACAGACGCGGCACGGTTTCGGTGTTGTGGTTGAGCACGTCCGGGCGCGCATCCATCACGATTTTCATCGCGGCGCGATTACCCTGAAAATCCGGCACGAGAACTTCGACCCGGCAACCGGGGATGCGTTCGCGGATCGCTACTATCGTAAGCGCGAAGAGCTCCGCGCCGCCGTCTTTGCGATCGTCACGGTTCACGCTGGTGATCACCGCGTAGCGCAGTCCCATTGCGGCGATAGCTTCCGCAACGCGGCGCGGCTCGTCATAATCGACCGCGAGAGGAGCGCCTTTCTGCACTGCGCAGAAGCCACAGCGGCGAGTGCAGACGTTCCCGAGAATCATGAAGGTAGCGGTGCGCTGATTCCAGCATTCGCCCACATTCGGACACGCCGCGCTCTCGCAAACGGTGTGCAGCCGAAGGTCGGAAATAAGGCCTTTCAACTCACGATAATTCTCGCCGACAGGAGCCGGCGCACGCAGCCAGGAAGGCCTCGCCGCAGCCTGGGGCGATATGGAAAGGAGCACGTTTTCAGTCTATCGGAGCCGTTTCCACAGAGCCGGGACCTTGCGCCCCGTATGCCACAATGGAAAACGTAACCCCATGTCCAATTCCACCTCGTCGTTTCGCGAGGAAGACATTCGCGAATCGGAGGGCCAGAATCCGTCCGAGGCGGAAGGCTCTTTCGGCGACATTCTCAACCAGTTCGAACAGACCCACACTCACGAAGCCCCCGGAGATAAGGGAATCGAAGCCACAGTGGTGGCCGTGCGCGAGGACAAGGTCTTTTTCGATATCGGCCAGAAGACGGAAGGCGTCCTCGAGGCGTCGGCGCTGCGCGATTCGAAGGGCCTGATTGAACTGAAGCCGGGCGATACGGTGCAGGTGACCACGGCGGGGCGTAATGAGGAAGGCTACATTCAGCTTTCGTTGATCAAGGTTGAGCGGCCGAAGGATTGGTCGGGGCTGCAGAAGGCTTTTGACGAAAAGCTGGTGATTTCGGGCATCGTTACCGCGGTTGTAAAAGGGGGTCTTTCGGTGGACGTGGGAATGCGGGCGTTTATGCCCGCTTCTCGCAGCGGCGCCCGTGATGTACCCGAAATGCAGACGCTCATCGGGCAGGAGATCACCTGTAAGGTGATCAAGCTCGATACGGCGAAGGAAGACATTGTCGTCGACCGGCGCGTGGTGCTCGAAGACGAGCGCAACAAAGCCAGGGACGCGCGCTTCCATGAGGTCAATGTCGGGGACGTTATTCACGGCACGGTTCGCAGCCTGCTCGATTACGGCGCGTTCATCGATATCGGCGGCGTGGACGGAATGCTGCATGTGGCCGACATCTCGCACGGCCGCGTGAACAAGCCGGCGGATGTGCTTTCGCCGGGGCAGGAACTGGACGTCAAAATCCTGAAAGTCGATCCAGCGAAGAAGCGCATTTCGCTGGGTCTGAAGCAACTCCAGCCGGATCCGTGGTCCACCGCGGCGGATAAGTATCACACGGGCGACCGCGTGAAGGGCGTAGTGGCGCGGGTAACGGATTTCGGCGCGTTCGTTGAGCTCGAACCCGGGCTCGACGGGCTCATTCATCTCTCGGAAATGTCGTGGTCGAAGAAGGTGCGTAAACCTTCGGATCTCGTGAAGCCCGGCGATGCGGTCGAGGTAGCGGTGCTGGGTGTGAATCCCGCAGATAAGCGGATTTCGCTTGGCCTCAAGCAGGCGCTGGAAGACCCTTGGGAAGAAGTCGAGAAGAAATACCCGGTGGGCTCGATTGTCGAGGGGTCCGTCACTCAGTTGAAACAGTTCGGCGCGTTCGTGCAGGTGACGGACGATGTGGAAGGCATGATTCACGTGGGCGATCTGGTGCACGAAAAGCGGATCAATCATCCGCAGGACGTGCTGAAGGTCGGCCAGGTGGTGCGCGCGCAGGTGCTCGAGAACGATCGCGAAAAGCGCCGCTTGCGCCTCGGATTGAAACAACTCCAGCCTACGGCCCTCGACGAGTACATTTCGGAGCACAAGGTCGGCGACAGCGTCACCGGACGCATTTCGGACGTTAAGGGCAACCGCGCAACCGCAGATCTCGGAGAAGGCGTCCAGGCGTACTTCAGCATCGCGGCCGCGGAGCCGAAGCAGGAGACCAAGACCGCCGCGCAGGTGGATGTTTCGGCGCTTTCGTCGATGCTTTCCAGTAAATGGAAGGGCAGCGGACAGGGAGGTTCGGCATCAGCAGGTAGCGATGCCGCTCCGAAACGCGATGTTCCCAAGGCTGGTCAGATCCGAAGCTTCCGCATCACCAAGCTGGATGCAGAGAAGAAAAGGATCGAAATCGAACTCGCGAGCTAGACCCGTTCGGGGCGATTTATCCAAGGCCGCTTGCAAAATCCTTCCGGATCAGGCACGATGGGAGGTTTTCACCTTCTCCGAAATAAAGAATGCGGATCCGAGTCCTGTATCACGACCACTGCTTCGACGGCGCAGCGTCGGCAGCGTTTTTCAGTCGTTTTATCGATGGCGCCATTCATCCGGGCGCCGAGTTCCACTATACGGGAATGGCGCACCGGGCGAGCCAGATTTTCGAGGACAGCCTGTTTGACGGCGACGAGAACGCCATCGTCGACTTCAAATATTCCAATAACGCACGCCTGACCTGGTGGTTTGACCATCATCAGAGCGCTTTCCTGACGCCCGAAGACGCGCGGCATTTCCAGACGCATCCCTCGCCGCGCAAGATGTTCGATCCGTCGTTCAAATCGTGTACGAGTTACATCAGCGCTAAGGCGCGGGAGATCTGGGGATTCACCGCTCCCGATCTGAACGATCTGGTGCACTGGGCAAATATCATCGATGGCGCTCAGTACCCGGACCCACGCACGGCAGTGGAGCTGGGCGCGCCCGCGATGAAACTGACGCTGGTAATTGAAGGCTCGAAGGGGTCGGACACGGTTCAGAAAATCATCCGGTACATGCAGCGGATGCCGCTGGGCGAGATCATCGCGCGTCCCGACATTCAGGCGCTGTATCAACCCCTTTACGAGCGGCATGTCAAATCAATGAATGTGATCCGCGAGAAGGCGTCGGAGAATGGCGGCGTAATCACGTTCGATCTGACCGGCTATGATCTCGAAGGCTACAACAAGTTCATCCCTTACTATCTGCATCCGGACGGCGTTTACACGGTCGCGGTGAGCCCTTCCAGTTTCCGAACGAAGATCTCAGTGGGGTCGAACCCGTGGGCGCCGGTTGAGCCCGAGCATAATCTCGCGACGATTTGCGAAAGGTACGGCGGCGGCGGGCACGCGCGCGTAGGCGCGATCAGCCTCGAACCGGGGCAAGTGGACGAGGCGCGCCGAATCGCCGCCGAAATCGCCGCGGAACTTCGGGCATAGTGCCCACCGTCAGCGCAGACCGGCTGCGATCCTGGACGCAACGGGTGCTCGAAGCGGCGGGGGTTGCGGACCGTCATGCTGCTTTGATTGCGGACTCGCTCGTAGCGGCAAGCCTGCGAGGCGTCGACTCGCATGGCATTCACTTACTCGCGTCTTATCTGGATCAGATCGGGGCTGCCGATGTGGCGGTTGCGGAGATGGGCGAGATCGTTACGCGGTCGGGCGCATGCATGGTCTACGACGGGCGGAACGGCCTTGGTCAGGTGATCGCGGAAATCTGTACAGGACACGCAACGAGGCTGGCGCGCGAGTTTGGAATCGGCATTGTGACGGCGCGAGAGTCGAATCACTTCGGCGCCGCGGGTTATTGGGCGCTGCGAATCGCGTCCGTGAATCAGATCGGGTTGGTATTCTGCAACGCCTCGCCCATCGTTGCGCCGTGGCAGGGAAAAGAAGGGCGGTTCGGAACGAATCCGATCTGCATGGCGGTTCCGGCGGGCAAGCGGAATCAGTGGATGCTCGATATGGCCACAACAACGGTAGCCGCGAACCGGATCTTCAAGGCGCACACGAATCGTGAGCCTGCGATTCCGGCGGGCTGGGCGATGGACAAGGATGGCGCGCCCACCACGAATACCGAGGCGGCTTACGGCGGCTTGCTCATGCCGCTCGGAGGATACAAGGGATCGGGCCTCGCAATGATGGTGGAGATCCTGTGCGGCGCGCTCAGCGGCGGCGCGATGAGCACAGAACTTGGCGGGTTGAGGATTCGCGGAAAGCGATTTCGCGCGAGTCAGACATTCATCGCGATCGACGCGATGCGCATGCAACCGCAATTCGCCGAGCGAGTGGACTGGTTGGTGGAGCGCGTGAAGGACACATTGCCTGCGACTGGGTTCGATGAGGTGCTGGTGGCCAACGAGCCCGAACTGCGCACAGAGCAACGACGCCTGGCGGAGGGCATTCCGATTCCCGAAGGAACTTATGCTTCCCTAATCGCTGCAGCAGGCCGCGCCGGCGTTACTGATGCTCTCTAACTCGTCGATTCACGCGTAAGAACTTCAAGGCCGGAACTGCACAAATATTCGCAAGCTTTACGTTCCCGTTATTGATTTCGCACCATTCGCGGCATAAGATACCCAGCATCTCTACAGGAGGGACCCTTAATGCCACAATCCCCTGTTTGTGTCATTTTGGCGGCAGGCACCTGCCTGCTGCTTGGATCAACTGCGTACGCGCAGAACGGACAGCCTTGCCCACGATTCGCGGCCGGCAGTACCATCGTCGAACCGCAAGACCTCTACAGCTCGAAGGGTGTCCTTCGACTTAATCTGACTTATCAAACGCGAGTCGATTCGAATGGAAACACGCTTTACTGCTTTACCATGCCGGACGGCACACAATCGCCGACGCTACATGTGTGGCCCGGCGATGAACTGATCATCAACTTTAAGAACGGGCTTCCGCCCGCGCAGTCTTCGACGTCGCATCACGCGATGGCCGGAATGGTGGTCACCGGATCGGCCTCGAACATGTGCGGCGCGCTCGTTATGGACGACACGTCGGTCAACATCCATTACCACGGGACAAACACCTCGCCCGCGTGTCACCAGGATGAAGTGATTCGGACACTGGTGAACGCCGGGCAATCGTTTCAATACGATCTGCAATTTCCCAGTGACGAACCGCCGGGGCTTTATTGGTACCATCCGCACGTCCACGGAATCGCCGAAGCGGCGGTGCAGGGCGGCGCGTCGGGAGCGATCGTTGTGGAAGGAATAGAAAACGCCAACCCAGCCGTGGCGGGCCTTCCGGCAAGGATCATTCTCGTGCGCGATAACAATGTACCCGGCAGCCCGACGCCAGGCGGCGCGATACCCTCGTGGGATGTTTCGGTGAACTACGCTCCCATCCCGTTCCCGAATTATCCGCCGGTGGTCGCTCCCATGAAACCCCTTGAAAAGCAATTCTGGCGCGTGGCGAACGCCTCCGCGGATACGATTCTCGATTTGCAGCTCCAGTACGACGGAAAGATCCAGCCTTTGCAGATTGTCGCGCTGGACGGTGTGCCGACGGGCTCACAGGACGGAACGACGCCCGGGACGATCATCACGCAGAGCGACGTCGTCGTGCCGCCGGCAGGCAGGGTGGAGTTCATCCTTACCGGACCCGCGTCGACGGTCAAAAACGCAGAGCTGCTGACCCTGAATGTGAATACGGGGCCTGGCGGGGACGATGACCCTCAGAGGCCACTCATCGCGATCACGACGAGTCCGACAGCGCCGGAGCCGCCTCTGACGATTCCGGCCGCGTCAACGGCGGTCGGGCACGCGTTGCGGTTTGCGGGACTGGAGAAGGCGCAGGTCACGACAACACGGCAGCTCTATTTTTCGGAGGTTCTGTCCAACCCCGCCGATCCGGCGAGCCCCACGAACTTCTTCATTACAGTGAGCGGCGCGACGCCGGTTCTGTTCGACCCGAACAATCCGCCGGCGATTACGACCACGCAGGGATCTGTGGAGGACTGGACGATCGAGAACCGCACGATGGAGAATCACGAATTCCACATGCACCAGATCCATTTTCTGCAGTTGGCGCAAGATGGGAAGGCCGTGTCGAACGGCCAGTATCTGGACATGATTCAGATCCCGTACTGGAAGGGTTCAGGCCCCTATCCGAGCGTTACGGTGCGGATGGATTTCCGCGGACCTGACATAGGGGACTTCGTCTACCACTGTCACATCCTCGGGCACGAGGACAACGGCATGATGGCGATCATTCACGTGAACCCGGCGCCGTAGCGCGGGGCCGGTTCAGAGGCGAATGCGCAGGATGTACCTGCCCCCCATCGCGATCAGGGCGAGCAGGACGCATTGACCCGCAAAGCCGCCGACGCGGGATAGCTGAGGGCCGCGCGGGCGAAGGCGGAAACGCCGGAGCATCTCGGATGTTTCGGGGTTCCCGCCCTCGCGCGGCCCACGCAGGCGCGGACGCGAGGCCCGGGCATAAAGCACCGCTAACCCGATCACCAGGGCTGCAGCCACGATGATGGCTGCGATCCGGGCAAGCAGGCTTTTCATGACGTTTCGCGCACGAGCCATAGCTTGCGGCTCGCGGCCCGGATCCATTCCCAGTTGATCGCCAGGTGAAGGCCGGCCAGCGCGACGACGACGTTCGACAAGGTATCGTGTATCGGACCCCATGGGAACCGCAAGGGCGGTTCGCCGGCCGATGAACGCGTCATAAACGGCACGGCCTGCTGTGAGATCTGAATTCCGGAGTAAATCAGGGTCGTCATGCATGCGAACAGGCCAAGGTTCAGCAAATAGTTCACCCGTGCGCGAACCGAAGCGCCGGTAAGAAAGCGGCGCGTGGATGAAGCGATCCAACTCCAGGAGAAAAGCAGATGGACGATCATCATGAGCGCGAGAACGATGCCGAGCCATTCATGGATGATCATCCCGGTGAACGGGACGGTTTCAAGCGCGCAGACGGAAATGAGCAAGGCCAGGTCGAGGAAGAAGACGACCTTCAGTCGCGACGGCATCCGCTCGGATCAGGCGTTCCGATTCCACATGTCAACGTGCCATTTCAGGCGCCCTTCTTCCTCTCGCCAGTAAACGACATATTTCAGTTCCGAACAGACATCCCGACCCTCGACACCGATGGTCAGATGCGCTTTGCCAATTTCCAGAACACCCTCGCCCGAAGGAATCACCTCCACCGACTCCAGGATCACCGACTTCCCGTTCGCCTTCTCAATGAGCATCGACCAAAACTCCCTGATCGCGTCCCTCCCCTTCACCATGGGGCGGTCAGGAGGCAGGATGCAGGAATCTTTAGTGTAAATATCGTCGAGCACGGCGTAATTCCGCTTCCCGACGACTTCTGTATTGAAGAGAGAATTGGTTTCCGCCATCGCCGACTTGATGGCCTCAAGTGAAAGCGCAGGCTGAGGCGTCATGCGGGGAGTATAACGCCAGTCGGGGTGATTTGCACGTAATCGGTGGCGAAGGCGTCAGATCTGGCGTGATTCGGGCAATTTGCGCGACACTCACCGGTCTCCTCTTGTGTTTCGGCGCTTTCAGCCAAAGCTCCCGGTTCGAGGTTGCCTCAGTACGTCCGGTTCCGGATTGGCCGCCGGCCAGCGTGCCGGGACAGCGCGGCTCGGGAGGCGGCGGTTGCACGACGTCGATGAAGGTCGATCAGCAACGAGTCGATTTCAAATGCCTGAATCTCGCGATGTTGATCGGCTACGCGTTTCGCGTCTCACCGGATCGCGTTCAGGGGCCGGGATGGATGATGGGGGTCGGATCGCCGAGATTCAACATCTCGGCAACGATTCCACAGGGCGGCTCGCGAGATCAGATTCCGGAGATGTTCCGGGCCCTGCTGGTGGAACGCTTCAGGCTGGTAATCCATCGCCAACCCGCGTGGCTGCCCATCTATGCGTTGGTAGTGGCCAGGGGCGGGTTGAGGATCAAGCGCGCCGTGAATCAGAGCGACGCCGGAGATTCAGAGGCAACTGCTGGTCCTGACTTCTTCTATGGAACCGTACAGAGTCGCAACATCAGCTCGGCGAGCCAGACCGAGAGGTTGATCAGCAGCCCGCATATGGGAAGCGTACGGGAGACGGGAGATCCTTATCGAATCCAGCGGTGGGAAGCCCCGAACATCTCACTCGAAGGCTTGGCGGACCTGTTGGAACATGTGGCTCCGCTGTCCCTGCCGGTCATTGACATGACCGGCCTGAGCGGGCGGTACAGCCTTGCGCTCGAAGTATCGTTGAGTGATCTCTCGCCCGCTGACCGGCAAAGCTCCGACGATCCTAAGGCGGATCTGGAGGAGACGACTCTTCGGGCGTTCAACAACGGCCTGCTGAAACTGGGCCTTCATCTGGAGCGCCGCAAAGGACCCGTTGAGACGCTGGTCGTCGATCGAGTGGAAAAAACGCCGGGCGAAAACTAGCCTACCCGGTCTTTGCTGGTTTCATGTCCTCCTTGACTCCCGCTCCCTATTGTCATCTAATTAGGTATCCGCTATTGTAATTCATTTAGGTATGAGCAAACCATCCGATCTGCTTCAGGGCACCCTGGACCTCCTCATCCTCCGTACGCTCGCCCTGAAACCGATGCACGGCTGGGCGATCGCGGCCCGTATCCAGCAGACCAGCCAGGAAGTATTTCAGGTCACGCAGGGGGCGCTCTACCCTGCCCTACACCGGCTGGAACAACAGGGTTGGCTCCGCGCCGAATGGCGCAAAACGGAGACCGGGCGCGACGCCAAGTTCTATACCCTTACCCGCTCGGGCCGCGCCCAGCTGGAAAAGGAGTTGGCGCAATGGGAGCGGCTGTCCAGCGCTGTCGGCCTTGTCATCCGCATGGCTGAGGATTAAATGCTGTATCCGGAACGCTGGCTTGATGTAGCGCTGCTGCGGTTGCGCTCGTTGCTCCGTCGCTCGTCCGTCGAGCGAGACCTCGACCGCGAGCTACAGTTCCATCTGGATCAGGAAACCGAAGAGAACGTCCGACTGGGACTCAGCCCGTCCGCCGCGCGCTCTGCCGCGCTTCACCGTATGGGCGGCGTGGCGCAGGTTCAGGAGGAATGCCGCGACGCCCGCCGCACACATTACATCGAGAACTTTCTACGCGACCTGCAATACGCGGGCCGGGCGCTCGTCAAATCCCCCGTTTTCGCTTTTGCCGCCATCGCGACCCTGACGCTCGGGATCGGCGCCAACACTGCGATATTTCAGCTCCTGGATGCCGTCCGCCTTCGCAGCCTGCCCGTCGCGGAACCGCACCGGTTGGCGCAGATCGACATCCCCAACCTGAACTTCGGGATACTGGAGTATCCGGACAACCTTAGTTACACGCTTTTCCAGCAGATCCGCGATCACCAGCAGGCGTTCTCGGGAGTTTTCGCCTGGAACAGCGGCTACTCAACCTTGCGTATCGGGCGGGGCGCCGAAACGCGACGGGTGTCCGCGCTGGAAGTCACTGGCGAATTCTTTTCCACGCTCGGGATTCCTCCCGCCGCGGGACGTCTGCTCCGCCCCGAAGACGATGTGCGGGGTTGTCCCGCGCCGGGCGTGGTTCTGAGCTATTCGTTCTGGCAAGCTGAGTTCGGCGGAAATCGTTCCGCAATCGGCTCACGCTTAACCGTTCAAGATCATCCGCTGGAAATCGTTGGGGTCACGCCAGTCGGGTTCTCTGGACCGGAGGTCGGACCACACTTTGATCTCGCGCTCCCGCTCTGTTCAATTTCCGTTCTCAGCAACGGCGATATGACAGCATTCGAGCGCCGCGACTACTCATGGCTCAACGTGATGGGAAGGTTGAAACCGGGCTGGACGCTGACTCAGGCCTCCGATCACCTTCGGGCAATCAGTCCCGGGATCATCCAGGCAACCGCGCCCCCCGGCTATTCGCAGAACTACCTGGAACATTACCTTCAGTCCCATCTCGAAGCTGTCGCCGCAGCGACGGGAGTGAGCCGCCTGCGCGAGGAATACGACAGGTCTCTATGGCTTCTCCTCGGCTTGACTGGATTGGTTCTCCTCATTGCCTGCGCGAATGTTTCCAACTTGATGCTTGCTCGCGCGGGCGCGCGTGAGCGGGAGTTCGCCGTGCGGCTGGCCCTCGGCGCCGGGCGAGGCCGGCTTATCCGGCAGACGCTCACCGAAGGTCTGCTGCTAGCCACGATAAGCGCTACTCTCGGCCTCGCTCTCGCCGCGTGCCTCAGCCGCGCTGTCCTGCATTTTCTTGAAGCCGGCAGCAACCGTTTAGCTCTTGACCTCACCATGGATTGGCGGGTGCTCGGGATTACGGCATCCGTTACTGTTGTCATCTGCGCGCTGCTGAGCCTCGCGCCAGCTCTGCGGGCAGTCCGAGGCGAACCCGCCGAGGCGATGAAGTTGGGCGCTCGCGGCCTAACCGCGCATCGCGACGGATTCAGGTTTCAACGCCTGCTGGTTGTCGTCCAGGTCTCGATATCTTTCATGCTGGCGGCGAGCGCATTCCTGTTCGTTTCGAGTTTCCGCGGGCTCGTCACGCTGGATCCGGGCTTCCGCACGCAGGGGATTCTGGCGACGACCTTCGAGTTGGGCAAACAGGAACACGATGAAACCGTGGTGCGCCAGTTACTGGAACAAGTGCGCGCCACGCCGCAGGTAGAATCCGCCGCTGCCACAACGCACTTCCTCATTCGAAGCGGTATGTGGAGCCTGATCCTTCACACGGACGCCGCGCGCCGTGATTCCCGATTTATGTGGATCAGTCCCGGCTTTTTCGCCACGCTCGGGGTACCGATGCTGGCAGGCCGCGATTTCAGTCCGAATGACGGAAGAACCTCCCCGAAGGTCGCGATCGTCAACGAGATCTTTGCACACATCTTTTTCCCCGGCGTCAATCCGATCGGGAAGACCTTTCGGACCGTCAAGGAACCGGATTATCCAGAAGCTGAGTATGAGGTCGTAGGGCTTGTGAAAAATACGCGGTATTTGGCTTTGCAGGCCCCCGAGCCGCCCATGGCATATATACCAGGCACCCAGTTTCCCGCCGGCGTCACGGGCAACAGAATTTTTGTTCGCTCTTCGACGCCGCTGGCGGCGGTTGAAACCGCGATTCGCCGCCGCATCGCCGCGTGGCGGCCGGCTACCGGCATGGAGTTTGAAGGATTCCAGGAGACGATAGCCCAGACTCTGACCCGCGAGCGTCTCCTCGCGGCTCTGTCAGGTTTTTTCGGAATTCTGGCTGCGTTGCTCGCGAGCGTTGGCCTCTACGGGGTTCTGGCCTATCAGACGATCCGCCGTCGCAGCGAGATCGGCATTCGTCTGGCGCTGGGCGCGACGCGCGGAGAAATCATTCAGATGGTCCTGAAGCAGGCGGCTGTGCTTGTGTCATTCGGCCTTGCCATAGGCGTCCTGGGGGCGCTTGCAATCGGACAGTCGGTGGCATCATTGCTCTTCGGGGTTTCGGCCCGCGATCCGCTGCGCCTTGGCGCCGCTGCGATCGCCCTTGCCGCGGCGGCAGCGATCGGTTGCATAGTCCCGGCTCGCCATGCGGCCCGACTCGATCCGATGAACGCTTTACGCGACGAGTGAGGGCGTTCCTTGATCTGGCCAACTACGGATGTGCCCAACTACGATGTGCCCAACTACGATGTGCCCAACTACGATGTGCCCAACTACTGGATCGTGACCTGGACGGCGTTTGCGGCAGCGGCTGACCGACCGCCAGACCTGACGGGGAGCCGCTGTAGACGCTGCGCCTGCCTACGATATTGACGGATGAGAAGCCGGGGAACGTCGACTGCTGAAAATTACTGACTCGCGGAAGCAGGCGGCGCTGGAGGCGGAGCCTTCCCCGCATCCAGGTGGTCCCAGTTCAGAATGGCGTTGAACGCAAGGAAGTAAGCGCCTTGAGTCTGCCATCGCCAGAACGGGCGCAGGGCGAACATGACGATGTGACCCTTACCTGAAGGCACGTCGATGACGAGCGCGCGGTTCGAAAGCGCCTCACCTCCCGCGAGGGTGCCGGAAAGGAGCATTTCGTTAGCGGCGGCGGGAAAACGCATCACGACGCGGGGGCGCGGCGTTTCGGGCTGGGCAGGATTGCCCCCGCGGCCCGGACCCGACGCCAGCGCACCCCCGCGACCACCGCCTCGGCCTCCGCGTCCGGAACCGGCAGACACTTCGGCGGAGACCGGGCCAGCTCCGCCTAACGGCGGCTCGGGCGGGAGGGCGGGAGACGATCCATACGGCGATATGCCGACCGGTGCCGCATTCACCGCAACCATTTGCCCCAAACCGCCGTTGACCAGTCCAGCGCCTCCGCCGCCAAAGCCGCCCCTGCCTCCGCCTTCCGGCACATTGAACACGGGGTCCTGATTGAAGTACACGGGCAGATCTTTCTCGCTGTAGCCGTAGGCGATGGGACTCTTCGCGTCGCTGAAAACGCCGCGAAGAATGGAACCACGGGCGAATAGCTGAGCCGGATGTTCGACGGCGATCTCGGCCATGCCGGATTCGGCGACAGCGGCCGCCGTGGAACCTTCGGTGATTAGCGTACCTCCTTCGTGGACGAATTTTGCAAGCTCCGCGAATCCTTCGAAACTCATTCCGCCGCGGATGTCGTCGGCCTCATCGATTCCGCCGAGGTTCGGCGTGAGATCGGATTTCTTGTAGGGCACGGGATCCGAACCAGCGAGGGTGAGCCCGTTGATCATTTGTTGCAGCGTGGCGCCTGTGTGCGGGAACAGAATGACGTCGTATTTCGCGCGGAGATTGCCCTCTTTCAGTCTCTGGTCAGAAAAATAGGTATAGGGCACTCCGTAATAGTCGAGGGCGGCGCGCACCCAGCCTTCGTCCTGTGTGCGCGACCAGGTATGGACGTAGCCGACGCGCGGGAGCGTCATTTCGTGGGTCGCCACTTTCGGCGTATCGGCAACCGCCCAGGCTTTAACGCCGAGATCTTTGAGGGATGCGTCCAGCTTCGCGATGTCGGCATTGGGAATGATGAAGGAGCCCGCGCGGAGCTTCGTCCCATTCAGATCGAAATCCTCTTCGGCGGAGAGCATCTTCACGTCGCGATTCCGGAAGCGAAAGGCCATGAGCGCGTTGTCGGTCGTGTGTTCAATGATCACAACCGAGCCGCTGCCTTCGATGCCGCCCTGAGGTTTGGCGTCGGAGGTCAGCAGCGACATGCGCGCGTCCAGGATCGCTTTGCTCGTCACGGGGATTACCTTGACATTGCGCATGTATTGCATCGTCCAGCCGGTGTCGTCGTAGGGACGCGGATTGGCAGGCGGGTAGTTCTGCACGCTCAGGTACATGTCGACGAGCGTGCGAAACGGCTGATCGGCGCGGATGATGTAATCGCCCGCTGCCACATCGATGTCGCCTGCTTTGAATGGCGCGGTGGCGGCGCTGACTTCCACTCCCTGGCGCCTGAGAGAGTTGAGCATGTCGGCGGCATCCACGCGGCGGTGCTGTTCCGCCGGGACGAGCCACGCAAAGGTGGGGCCTTCCCTTCCCTTCTCGATGGCGCGCCTATTCTTCAGGTAGTAATTCTCGAGATAGGTCTCTTTCTCCTGACCTACCTTGTGGAGCGCGAACAGGATGGCAGACTCCTGAATGTTGGTGTTGTTGCGCGGTCCCCATTTGATCTCCGGCAGCGGCGGATTGGGACGATACCATTCACGGCTGGTTACTGTTTCCTGAAGGCGCAGCGCCGCATTGTTATCGGGTCCGTAGCTCTGAACTTCGTAGAAACGCCCGAAGGAATTGTGTGTGAGCGCGATCCAGAAGAGATAATTCGGGACCCAGCCATCATAGAAACCGTAAGTCCAGACGCCGGGCACGCCGCGACGGGCCATCTCCATAATCTCGGTTTCGCCCAGCAGCCACCATTCATCGACGGCTATCGGGTCGAGCGAGTTGTTATAAGGTCCGGTTCCGGTGGAGACATAAAGGTAAGACTGCGCCTCGTGCAGGTCATGAACGATCGTGGGATGCCATTCCAGAAGCGCGCGGGTGAAGTTCTGGGTGACCTTTAGATATTGGCCGATGCCATCTCGGTTGTTGTCGTGCTGGACATACTTGCCCCAGTACATGAGGGGCGGGCGCGTCTTGCCGGATTTCTTACCGTAGTACCAGGTGTCTACCTCGCGCTCGCGGCCATCTACTTCGATAACCGGCGTAATTAACGTGATCACGTTATTGCGGATGGACTGAATGAACGGCGTCTCTTCCACGATCAGGCGATAGGCCAGTTCGATCAGCATCTCCGGGCCGCCGGTCTCCGGGGAGTGGATGCCGCTCGTGATGTAGTAGGTGGGCTTCGCGGTTCGGAAGAGCTGTCGGGCCTGCGCCGGCGTGGTGCGGCGCGCGTCGCCGAGCTGGGCGGCCATGTCCTTATAACGGTCGAGCTGCCTGATCGTGGCTTCATCGGCGATAGCAAGGACGATCTGATCGCGCCCTTCCTCCGTTTTGCCGATCACCCAGTAACGAGCTCGCGGCGAGGCTTTGGCGAGAGCTTCGTAATAACGCTGGATGTCTTTCGCGTAGGTTAGTTCTCCCGGCGTTCCAGGAATGCGACCGAAGAACTTCAAGGGCGATGGAACAGTATCCGACGCGGGCATGTGATCGACGAGTTCGGTCGAGATGCGGGGATCCTGAAGGTACTGGCGGATGAGTTTCGCGTATTCCTCGTCCTGTATCTGGGCGCCTTGAGCGAATGCCGCGGCTGGCAGAAGGACGAGGGCGAGGAGCGAAATTCTCATCGTGGAAGTATAGCGCCTTCCACAGCCGGTGGCGCGCAAAGGGCGCACGACGTGTCCTTTTCTTAGGACAATTTGACGCTTGACAGGTTAGCAGGTACGGTTACAGTCTGTCCTTCTCGACCATCAGCGCGAAGTAAAAGCCGTTGCACCGAAACGGCGCATCATTATGCTTCACAACGTACCAGGAGATACGAACTTCTTCCTGTTCTATGCCAAGGCGGACGATATGTGGACCACTCGACGACATAAGAAGGGAACGGAAGGCCGAGTCGGAATCCGGATCATTTTGATCGGCGCCTGCGCCCTGATCACCACGGGACATGTGAGTGCACAGTCGAAAACCGTGGGTGCTCCCGTTTCCGGAGGCGCGCTGGACATGGGAGCCGATCTTGCCGGGTCGCCGGATCCGCGGGCAACGCAGTGGCCCGGAAAGGTATGGGGTAACGCGGGCTATTCGGACACGGTGATTCAGTTCTATCCGCCCACCGGACAGCGTGTTCACATTATTTCCGCGGTTGGCACTGTCTCCTCCTACGCGCGGGGAGTGGTTCCGAGCGGAACTTCAGCGGGGATATCCTGGGGCTTGCTTTCAAATTCAGGGTCTTCCCCGACCGATGCGGCGGTTAATAACTTATGCATGGCGTATGTGAAGCAGTCCATTACCGCGCGGGTCGACTCTGAAACGACACCATTTTCGTTTACCGGAATCGGCCGGAACGGTGTCCTCGCAGCGGACAACGCGCTGGTCAGCCGGACCGCTGTCTATCTCAACGAAACGGGTCTGACAATGCATATCGAGCAGGCTTTGGTGCTTACGTATGAGTTCATCGATCCCGCGAGTGTTGCGCAGGTGGCTCAGCCCGCGCGCATGGAGATCGTTCGGCCGCCCCGAGGTAGCGTCCTTGCGATCTTGTCGCCCGGTTACCTGCTCGAATTGGCGACGTTGTGGGGGCCGAGAATAAGTCCGACCAGGCCTGGTTTCTGATAACATTCGCCCGTATGGACTCGACCAGACGGGACCTGTTGACAGGCGCGATGCGCGGCGCCGCCGTAACGATGGCGGCCGGTTCGTACTCGCGGGTATTGGGCGCGAACGACCGGATTCGGTATGGCATCATCGGCGCTGGTGACCGTGGCCAGCACGACATGGATATGTTCACTACCAACAAGGAAGTGGACGTGGCCGCCGTCTGCGACATCTATGCCGCAAAAATCGATCAGGTCAAATCAAAATTTCCGAACGCGCAGGCATTCAAGGATCATCGAGCCCTGCTTGAGCGAAAGGACCTCGACATCGTTCAGGTCACCACGCCCGATCATTGGCATGCAGTGATCGCCATCGATGCGCTGAACGCCGGCAAAGACGTTTATTGCGAAAAGCCCCTGACGCTCAAGATCGAGGAAGGGCCGGAGATTGTGAAGGCGGCGCGGGTCAACGACCGCGTCTGCCAGGTCGGAATGCAGCAGCGTTCCGGAAAACATTACCTGCAGGCGAAGGCTGAGTACATCGACGCGGGAAAACTGGGGAAGATCACGCTGTGCCGCACCTGGTGGCACGGAAATACCTACCACTTGCGCAAGGCCCCGGAATCGCTGCAGACAAAGCCCTCGAACCTCGACTGGGCCCATTTTCTCGGACCGCTCAAGTGGCGTGATTACGATCCGCAGCAGTATTTCAACTGGCGCGCGTATCTGGATTTCGGCGGCGGCCAGGTGACGGACCTGTTCACTCACTGGATCGATGTCGTCCATATGTTCACCGGCCAGGAGATTCCGTTTTCGGCGCAGGCGGCTGGAGGCGTCTATAACTATAAGGACGGCCGGACAGCGCCCGATACGATCAACGTGCTGCTTCAGTATCCGGCAGAGTTCACCGCGACGTTCGAGGCGACACTTGCCCCGGGAATCAACGGCGCGGCTATAGAGATGTGCGGAACGGAAGGACGCCTGTGGATCGACCGCAGCCGGTTCGAGTTTTATCCTCTCGGGCGCAACGTACAACCGACCGTGGTACGCGTGGAGCCCGGTCCCGATCCGCTGACCCAGGCGCACGTGAATAACTTCCTCGATTGCGTGAAAACCAGAAAGCGGCCGAACGGCGATGTGCTGATCGGAGCGCGGTCGGCGCAGGCTTCGCACCTCGGCAATATCTCTTATATGCAGAAACGGCGCATCGATTTCGACCCGGTTCGCGAAGAGATTTTGCCGTTTTAGCGATTGCTATACTGGCATTTTCCACACATGTTATCAGCGACACAGATCCGTCCGGGAATGGTGATCAAGTTCAATAACGAGCTTTATTCGGTATTTGCCATGACGCACCGGACTCCGGGAAACCTGCGTGGTTTCGTGCAGGTTAGGATGCGCAGCCTTCGCAACGGCTCTATGAATGAGCATCGGTTTTCAACCGACGATAAGGTCGAAAAGGCGATCCTCGACGAACAGGAAATGGAGTACCTGTACGACGACGGCGAATATTATTACTTCATGAACACCGAGAATTACGAGCAGATTCACCTGACAAAAGATTTGCTCGGCGATGCGGTGAACTATCTGATTCCTCAGCTTAAGGTCGCCGTTGAGTTTTATGAAGGCAAGCCGATGAGCGTGGAACTCCCCGCGACGGTGGACCTGACGGTTATAGAGACGGAGCCGGGGCTGAAGGGGGCGACGGTTTCCAACGTCACCAAGCCGGCAAAGATGGAGACTGGCCTTGTGGTTCAGGTGCCTCCGTTTATCACGGAGGGCGAGAAGATCCGGGTTAATACGTCCGAAGGCACGTATCAGGAGCGCGCCTGATATCAGGGTCGTGTCAGGTTAGCGCCTGAACGATCGCCCCTTCCTGTTCAGGAAGAACCGTTCTTAAATCGATAGCGATTTTTCCCTTTTCCATGCGCGCGACGATCGGCGGATTGTTCGCGCGCAGTTTTGTTTCATCGGCGTCCACCAGGATCAGGTGAGTGGGCAGAGTGAGGTCGGGCGTAGCGCCGCCGCCGATCAACGATTCGCCCGGTTCGACGATTGCGCCTGGTATGCGCGCCGCGATCGCTTCCGCGCGCGTCCGGATTTCGTTGGCGCTCATGCGGATCATGCGCAGCGCCGGGATCGATTCGAGGTCGCCGAGAAGCAGAAGGCGCAGGGTTTCCTCGAGCGCCTGGCAGAGTAGTTTGTCCTGCCGCAGCGCGCGGAACAGCGGATTTCGGCGGATGCGACCTACCAGATCCGAGTCTCCGGCGATGATGCCCGCCTGGGGACCGCCAAGCAGTTTGTCGCCGCTGAAGGATACCAGATTCGCCCCCGCTTTGAGGCTGTCCTGGGCGAGCGGCTCGCCGATTCCGAGATCGACGAGGCAGCCGCTGCCCAGGTCTTCATAAACCGGAATGCCGCGTTCGCGGCCTAAGCCAATCAATTCGGAGAGTCCGGGGCGCGAGGTAAACCCCGTCATACGGAAATTGCTTCGATGGACGCGCAGGAGCACGCGCGTGCGGGACGTAATGGCCTCGCGGTAATCATCCAGGCTGGTACGGTTAGTGGTTCCGACTTCGCGTAGCTCCGTTCCGGAGCGCGTCATAATCTCGGGGATGCGAAACCCGTCGCCGATCTCAATCAGTTCCCCGCGCGAAACAATCGCCTCGCCTCCGAGAGCCAGCTCGTTCAGGACCAGGAACAGCGCCGCGGCATTGTTGTTCACGACCACGGCTGGTTTGCCGAGCAGACTTTCGAGAAGCCGCCCGGCGTGAATGTCGCGCCTGCCGCGACGGCCGGTTGTGAAGTCGAACTCGAGATTACTATAGCCGCTGACGGGTTCGAACACCGGAAGCGGAGCGCGTCCGAGATTCGTGTGCAGCACCACGCCGGTGGCGTTGATTACGGAGCGGAGGGATGGGTGAAGGAGCGCCGAAATCGCTGTCTGCGCGTCGGTTTCGATGTCGGGCGGGGCGTTTCCGGCTTTGATTGCGGCGCGTGCCCGATCGAGTGACTGGCGGATTTCAGCAACAACTACGGGGCGTAAGCGTTCGAGAATCAGACTGACTGATGGGAGTTCACGAGGTTTCAGAAACTCCGATGTTACACTGGTGAATTCGGGGCGTGGCTCAGCCTGGTAGAGCGCCTGGTTCGGGACCAGGAGGCCGGTGGTTCGAATCCACTCGCCCCGACCAATCCATCTCAAATCCCTTCAAGTCTTTAGCCGGTTCGGGCGTGATTCGCGCCTGAGCCGGCTTTTCGTCAGTGTGCCCGATTTTGTGCCCACCCCGGCCCTTGCGCGCGCGCTCCATTGCTTCCCGAATCGTGTCTTCCTGCGGATGGACGTAGCGCCGCGTCATCGAAAAATCGCTGTGCCCTGCAAGGTATGCCAGGGTGTATACGTCCATGTAAACCGCCCATCGCGTCAGGCAGGTATGCCGGAACGTATACAGGACGAACTCGCCGACCCCGGACTCTTTGCATGCCCGCGAGTGCTGTTTCTTCAGACTGGATTTCTCGATATGGGCGGACTGCGTCGGCGCGGGAAACACCCATTCGCTTGTGGCAACCGCTCGCCGCATATCAAGGTACGCCACCGCGCGGGACGTTAGCGGGATTGTGCGCCGCGCGTTCTCGGTCTTCCCGAACGGGACATGCACAGAGCCTTCCCTGACGTACTCCCACCTGAGTCGAAAGCATTCGTCCGGTCTGAGGCCGCAATCGATCAGCAGGGTGGTGACATCGCGCAGCAGGAACGGATCGTCAGGCTTGATTGGCCCCTGACCTCTCAGAGTCGCCCGGATGCCCGTCAGCGCGCGCCCGTAAGCTTCCTCGATGCCGTATCCTATTGCGATTGCCGCGGCGAAGTAGCGCGCCTCTTCATCGTCGGTCAGTACGCGCTCCCGGTGGTTTTCGCCGGTCAGCATTTTGACCCGCGGCAGTACCTTCTCGACCTTCCCCCACTCAACCGCCAGTCTGAGCATGCGCCGCAAAACCTCCAACTGCCGGTTGATGCTTGCCACCGTCAGCCCACGATCCCGCAGCGTACCCACGAACCCAGCGATCTTGTCTGCGGTAATGGAGTCCAGCTTGCACCCGCTGAGAGCCGCGTATTTTCTGAGACCCTGGACTCCGTTGCGGTAATAGGCGAGCGTGTTTGCCTTGTCTCGGAAGCTCGCCTCAACGAACGGTAGGAAGTCTGCATGCGCGAACTGGGCGAGTGTTGGGACCGGCGCACGGTCGCGGATACCTACTTCTCCTTTCGCCATCTGAGTCTTCCGCGCCGCTTCCATCTGCTCGGCAACGCGCTTGTTCGCCTGCTTCGTGCTTTCCCGGATCATCTCGCCGTCCCACGCGAACTTGAACCACCATGTCCCGCCACGTTTGTAAACCGCCATTGCTCCTCCAATACCTGAATCAATCGAGTCCCTGCGAAAAATGCCTCACGCACACGCAAGGGCTGTACTACGCGCGCGAAACGCCAGTATCGCCCTGAGCCCGCAAAATTCTGTTTACTGCGAAGCCCCTCCAGAGGCCGCGGCCGCGCGTCGGGATTTTCTCGGCGTTCAAAGCCGCTGCGATCCGATCGAAGCCCATCCCTGATGCTTTGAGCGCCTTCATGCGCTCGATGACGGCGTTCTCGCCATCGTAGAAGCCATATGGTTTTCTGCCTTCGCAGCGGCCTTCCTTTGCGCGTTTGCGCATGCGCGCGCCGCGGAGCTTGGCAACGATTTGGGACTTGTCGTACTGCGCAACGGCACCCATCAGCTGCCGCATTAATACGCGCGTAGGGTCGTTCGCCATCAGATCCGGCTCGGCAACGCTGATCAGTTCGAACTTGGATTTGCGCAGGTCCGCGATTGCGGCTTCCTGAACCATCAGATCGCGCGCAAGACGGTCCAACCGTTCGACGATGATGGTCCGCACGCCGTTTGAATGAAGCAGGGCCAACATCTCCGCCCATGCCGGCCTGTCCATCGTTTCTATGGCCCCGCTGACGCCTTCATCCCGGAACTCGCGCTCGACCTTATAACCGTTGGCGGCCGCAAAGGCCTTGATTGCGGCGCGCTGCCTTGTGAGTCCATCGCCTTTGATCTGGCCTTTGCTGCTGACTCTGAGATATGAGAATGCTTTGGTCAACCTTCAGTTTGCGTGGGTGCATAAGCGTTTGTCAACACTAATTCTACAGTTAAAGTGTCACTGCTGAATACAAAGCACTTAGACGCAAAGGCCAATCAGATTGCATTTGTAACCGTTGTCAACCGAAGTGAACGCTTCTGATGCGTTATGGAAGTGTGGCGGTCGTACTACACACCCCATCAGTGTTCATCTTCGCGACAGGGAAAACGCCCTCTCTCATTGGCCCCCCGGCCCCGGCCCCACCCACCGGGGGCGTTGCTTGGGCTTTGGGGGCACGCCCGAATTTTTTATGGGAAGCAACGATGTTCCCACGTTCCATGTGTTCCACCCCAATTTCGTAAAGCTCAAGAGAAAAATACTTCCTATGTGTACGTGAAGAAATATCTGGGAATACCAGGAACATATAGATAGATCAGACATTTACAGTGGGAACATACTGGGAACAAGACTGGGAACACTGGGAACATTCATAGGGTGTCCGTTAAGTTAAGTCACGATTTTTCCTTCCGTCTGTAGCGCCATTCAAGGATTTTGCCTTCGCGGCGCCGGTACCGTTCCCAGTCCAGGCGAATCAGGCAGCGTGCGACGCGGGTTTTGTCGGTCTGGGTCCAGTGCTGGGTCGCCTTGTCGACGGCGACCAGAAGAATTTGGGAAACAGACGTGTCGGCCTTCCCTTCCAGGTAATCGGCGACCTTCTGTTCCCAGGGGTCATCGTCGTAACGTTCGTCCTGCTCGGCCTGGGCGTCTTTGACCAGTTCCGGCGTATCCAGCCACCATCTGGCGCCGCCACGATAACGGACGACGGCTTCCGCCCAAAGCTGGTCGCGGTCGCGGGTTAAAGCTTCCAGGTTGATGCGTCCGCACACAACCGGCCAGAATCTTCGACCGCCGGTTTCGTCTTTCAGGTAAGCGGAATGGTTGACGGTTCCCGCGAAGATACATTCACGCGGGAAGTCGCCAGCCCGTTTGTCGTAGGGAAGCCGGAAATGGTCGGTCGCCCTGGAAACGAACGCTTTGATTTTGCTGGCTTCGGCGCGGCTGATGGCGTCCAGTTCGGCGAATTCGATAATCCACTTCGACCGCGTTCCGATAGCCGCGTCCTTCGAAGTCAGTTCGGCGACATCGTCGGTGTACCAGTCGCCGCCCAGAATGCGAAGCGTAGTCGATTTGCCGATGCCCTGCGGACCTTCCAGAATCAGACAGCAGTCGGCCTTACAGCCAGGTTCACAGACGCGCGCCACGGCGCTGGTGAGCCATCTTGCTCCGACTGCCCGCGTGAAGGGCGAACTCTCGGCGTGGCAGTAGAGCGTAAGCCAGTCATCAATGCGTGGAACGTCATCCCATTTCAGCGATTCGAGATACTCGCGCCCTGGATGAAAACTGCGGTCCCTCGCGACGGTCTGAACAGCCTGTCCGGCTTCGTTTAGCTTGACGAGTATTCCCGAGTGCTGCAGCCATTCGCAGGCGCGTCTGTCCTCCTGATCTGTCCATTCGCCGATTGAACCCCAGGGCGTATCACGCCGCGCAACAACCCGCATGGCGAACTGGTCCCATGCCAGAACACCCACCCATTCCGGCGCGTAGCGAAGCGCGCTGATCGCGTTGGCAAGAATCGCCCTCACTATGCCTCTGTCGCTGCGGACTAATTCCCCGCGCCAGTCGAATGGCGTGGCCCGCCCGAGCAGTTCAAGGGCGCTGTGAAGTCCGAACATCGCAAGGTGGTCATCGATGCCGTTGACGTTTTTTGCGGCGGGCAAATCGGCGATGAACACTTTCGCGCCCCGTCGCGTCAGTTCGCGGGCCAGTTCGCGACGAGCGGCGTTTACGGACGGATTCGCCGCGGCATTTGCGTCGAACAGGATTGTCACCTTCCGGCCTGACCATGCGATGCGGTCCAGGTCGGGAATCGGTCCTTTTTCGGGACCGCGTTCGCCCCCCGCATTCGTGTGAACGCCGACCGTGCCCTTCCAGTTCCAGACTCCGGAAATGGCGAAGACCAAGAACGCCGCTCTGCCGGTTCCGTTGCCGCTTTCGAGCGCAGCCCGCCACAACGCAAGGCACTTCTTTTCGCCTTCCACGATCACCAGTTCCAGCGCCACATCGTCCAGAAGCGCGGCGTCACCTGGCGGAAGATAAAGCCGGTTGCGGCTTGCGTACGCCGTCAGATATTTGTGCAGCGGTTTGCCGGTCGCTGCGTCCACGGGCGGATGGTCAAGGCGCAATCGGTCCAGGACGGAACCCGATTGTCCGGGCCAGAAATACGGGAACACAATGCCGCTGTAATCACCCGCCCCGTTGCGTCCAACCAAGCCACGTCCTTCGATGGAACAGACGCGGTACAGTCCGGCGGCGTCCGCAATTTCGGGGGTAATCCACGAACGCTCAAGAGCGGCATAATCGGCGGCAGCGAGTTTCATTGCGCCGCCTCTGCCTGTTGACGCAAAACTGGCAAGTCGGGCGGAGCGCACCGTAAGATTAAGTGCATGGGTCACCCCTTCAAACCTTTCCGGCGCGCGGCGAACTCTTCACACGCCCGCGCCGGATTTTGTTTCTGTTAGTTCGCCGCCTGCTCACGCAACGGTGCGGAGGCGACTGTTATCTCAAGCAAAATGTCAACGGTTGTCCTGAGCAGACGGCAGAGTTGCCGACATGAGGCGTTGGTGTCGGTGTAACCGGCCAGGATATCGACGCCGCGCCGTGTTATGGCAAAAGCCGTGGTCCGCGCGCCGGTCCGCTGAACCTCGATGAGACAGCCGCGGTGATTGAGGCGCGCGCGTTCCTTCGATCGCGGACTTTCCTGCCACACACGCGGCATTGTCAGGCCTCCGGAACCTGCTGTTGTTCCGAGATCCAGCGTTTCAGCGCCGCCCGTTCGTAGAAGATGCGCCCCGACACACGCAGATAGGGCGGTCCCTTGCGAGTCCATCTCTGCCTTCGGTACCAGGCCAAAGAAAGCGGCAGGACTTCGGCCCGCGCTTGTTTTTCAGATAGAAGGTCGTCGTCTGCGGGCGCTCGCGTGGGAGTTGGTGCGTCAGATTGTGAAAGGTTCATACAGATATGGGCGAAAATTCGCCCGACAGGCCCGGTTCCCGGAAGACAGCTGGCTAAGCTGATGAATCAGCGGAGAAAAAAAGCGTGCCAAATTCGCGCTGTTTTCCGTGAAAATTCACGCAGGCGGATTACTCCCGCGGATAGTCCGCCCCCAGAACGATCCAGAACGCAGCTTCGTAACAATTCGTTTTGCGGTTGAATTGAATCGGATTGGTATGAAGGCCAAAAAGTTCCCGCAGCCGTTTCCGCAGCGTCTGCATGTTCTTTCGCACGGCGGCCCTCAGTTCGCGATATTTCCTGATTGTCTCCTTCGCTTCGCTGTCAATGATGCCCGCGGGCGCGCGGCCACGCCGCTGAACAGTTCGGGGTCGCTTATCTTCCGCTGGAAACCGGCCGCCCTGCCTGGCAAACGCAAGCAGTGTTTTCCAGACGCCGGCGGGCAGGTTCCTGTTCCGCTTACGCTGATCCGCCATTCCAAGCACTGCGTAATCGGCATTGACGGGGGGCCTTCCGGCGATCGCGATCCGAACGGTGTGTTCGTTGAAGAACACCATTGTGATGTCTTCCCACTTTTCCGCCGGAAACATCGCCTGTTTTCGGATCTGAACAGGTTCGGGCGCCTGAAGAAGATCCGGACCCCGCATCGCCTGGCAGTAACTCTCCGAATCCTGAAGAACAGGGAAATCTCTGTTCAGAGCGAATCGCTGGATGGCGCTCTCCGCGTTTTCATTGACTTCACTTATTTCTATTCCCGCAAATTCGGCGATCATGCTGTGATCAGTCAGCTTTTCAGCGGTCACACGCGCCCACGCCAGGTAAATCGCCTGCGCATCGTGGGGACATTCTTCTCCCAACAGCAGGCGAATCGCGGCCAGAACGCTGGGTTCCACGATTTCGCGATTCTTGCCGAAGGGCAGGTACAGACGCCAGCCGTGTTCGTCGCCTTCGTCTCCGGGTTCCGGCGGCACGTACCTGAGAATCACGTGTCCGAAACGCTTGCTTATTTTCCGGAACTGCTTTTCCAGAAACTTCCAGAATTGCGGCCCGCGGGAATCTCCTGTCTGCTTCACGCAGATTATTATTGCGAACGGTTTGGATGGCGTATGAGCGGACAAAACTCTGGCGTTAACGGATTTACGCCGCGCGCGCGGGGGGATATTCTGGCCACATGGCAGGAAGGCCAGTACGTCGCGCGGCGCTCGCGGCGATCGCCGGTAACGGCGGTATTAACGGAATCCTGGAACGAATCAGCCAGGGCCAAACGATTACGGAAATCGCCAAAGATCTCGGCATCTCTCGTGCTCTATTGAGTGAACTCCTGAATGCGCCCGCGCACCGCTCCTCTCTTACAGCTGCCCGCGCGCTCGCGGCTTCGGCGCTTGTCGAACAATGTTTCTCAATCGCGGACGCTGCTCAGCCCGGTGACGTTCAATGCGCGCGATTAAGATGTGACATTCGCATGTGGGCAGCGGCCCGATGGTCCCGGTCTGAATACGGCACTGAGCGCATCGCTCCCGGCCTGATCGTAAACCTGGCCGGAATTCACGCCGATACCTTACGCCAGATCGGCGCAGAGGAACGCGCAAAGCGGGCGAAAGAAATCGAAGCGCAGGTTATTGCTCGCCCGGCAGAATAGCTGCAACAGATCAGGCGTTCCGCCGCGCCGGGAGCCCGATGTGCTGACCGCTCGCCGAACCGTCACTCTTTCGGATTCACCGCAAAATACTGATCGATGAAGACATCGATAAGGTCTTTAACAGTATTTCGTATGCCCATATCGCCCGGAGGACCGATTGCGACATTGGCCACGCTCCATGTCGTGGCCAATGGAATCGTGATATCCGCCCGAGACAGTACAGCCCTCTGCCTCACGTCCACGCCCACACTGTAGGCCCACACTCCGGCCTCGTTTGCGGTGGCTGTATTAAGGTGAACCCATAGGGTTGCAGGTGATTGGCCCATTGGGTATACGGTGATCCCGGCCAATCGCAGTTTCAATTCGACATCGGTTTGGAATTTGTCAGTGTGCAGCCCTGCTTTTTCCATGTCTGAAGTGACAGGAGCAACGTAAACCGCTATTCCTTTCAGTCCCCTTAGAGATTCTTGGGACACCTCGTCGCCATTGGAGGCGACGGCGACGCTCAAGAAACCAATCAGAACCGCTAGGACTTGCTTTAGATGCAATGTACCCTCCCACAGACGTAGCCCAATTTGATTCTGGTTGGGGATACGCGATCTAATTAAAAGCGCCGTCAGAGCGAAATCCTGACGGATTTCCGCAGTGTTTCGAATTTGCCGTACCGATTTCGTTGTCTCCCAGCATGTGAGAGGTTCTTTGAACGGCCTTTGCCCCGAGTGGTGCCGTCTATAATCTCCGCGTGTAGCTTGCCAGCAGGGTTCTTGGCACAGCGCGGAAGGCGTTGGATTCACGGCTGCGCCCTCAGTTCGTTTTCCGGAACGATCTCGATAGCCCAGTCCGTGCCCGGCCCTCCGTGCCCTCCGGTCCTTTGCGGTGAAGCGCAGAGATACACCGGAGCGGCTGTGTTCCTGCACTGAGAACAGCGAAGTCGCGGGATCAGATCGAGAAACGTGCGATCGCCATGTTTGCGGATGAGCAACTTCATCGGCGCCAGAACCGAACGGCCATTGCACTTCCTGCAGCGCATTTCGAGCCAACAGTCCGGCCAATCTGAGAGTTTGTGATCGTAGCGGAAGGGCGGCGGGTGCACCCCTCTATATTCTCCTTTTGTTCGCCTTCGGTGCCCCGCCTGTACCGCCGCGGTTTGCTCCTGAATCGAAGAATCATCTTGACATCGTCAAGATAAAACCCTATACTAACTAGTAGTAAAGGAGAACGCTTGTTAAGCACCGTGAAATCAGCAGATTCAGGCTGCCTCATCTGTGGCTTGCATGTGCCTAATCGCGGGTGCCGACCGAATAGAGAACTATGCGAACTGTTTTTATGCGAACTGTTTTAGCGACCGCGTTATTGGCTATTTGCCCATTTCTGCAGGCTCAGCAACCACTCAACAACGAATCCGTGATCAAGCTTGTTAAGGCTGGTCTTTCTGAAGACGTCATCATTGCCACCGTCAACGCATCTCCGGGAGCTTACGATGTTTCAGCAGACGGGATCATCGCCCTGAAATCTGCGGGTCTCGGTGACAAGGCAATTTCCGCCATCGTCCTGAAAGCATCTTCTCCCGCACCGACCCAACAGGCTGCGGTCTCTCCAGTGCCTCCGACGACTACATTCACCGCGGCCCAGCCATCGGCCTCAGCCTCTACGCCGAGAGTTTTCTTACAATCCGCCAGCAAGGGGACAAACCAAAACGCGCTTCGTGACCAGTCAATGGAGATGAGCAGAGATCTCGAAAGGGACTGCCAATCCGTACGGGTGACGATCAACCAGCAGGCTGCAGACTACGTGATATTGCTGAATCACATCGAGATTGGTGCCTTTATTCGTGACAATCAAGTACAGGTCGCGAACAAAGACGGAGATCTGCTGGCTAAAACTAAAGAGGGTGGGAGTATCGCAGGTGCGATGAAGAAGGCTTGCGCCCTGATTGCCCAGGACTGGGCCCAAAAGTCCGTGCACTAGGTTCTATACAAGCTGGGGATAAACATCTCAACGAACTTGGGCTCTCGGGTTCGGCGGAACGTTTCAGGGTCTATTTCTCGCCCCAAAAAAAATCAAGAAGCGGCGCGGAGAGTCCAAATATGCCCAGAGTTGAGGCCGTGCGGTGAAATCACATATTCTTACGCGCTACAAATCCTTGCTTGTCACAGATTGGCAGCATAACTACCGAACGCAATCGTCGATCTGGACAAAGATCGCGCTGATCGCGCTCGTTACAACCGCAGGCAACCCCCTCGACGCACAATCCCCCATTGACGCCGGGACTGTCTACAAGAACGCATCGCCCGCAGTCGTGACAATCCAGGGTCTGGCCGGCGATGGTAAGACCGTCGTGACCGGAAGCGGAATGTTGGTCAGCGCCGATGGTAGGCTCCTGACCAACTACCACGTTGTCGCGCATGTAAAACAGGCAACCGTTCGGCTTGCGAACGGAGATGCCTACGATCAACTCGATGTAATCGCGGTTGACAGGCGCAAGGATATTGCCTTTCTCAAGATTCCGGCGGTGGATATGCCGGTCGTCAAATTGGGTCGTTCAAACGCTGTTGAAATTGGACAGACAATATATTCGATCGGCAGCCCGCTTGGATTGCAGAATACTTTGTCTGAAGGGTTAATCAGTGCGATCCGGGAAATGGACGGATATCGGCTGTTCCAGATCAGCGCTCCGATCAGCCACGGCAACTCAGGCGGTCCCGTATTCAACCGCGCCGGAGAGGTCGTCGGAATCGCGGTGATGACAATTGAGGGCGGACAGAATCTGAATTTTGCAATCCCGATCGACTATGCGAGAGGAATGCTCGGGATGACGCAGACTCAGCCTCTCGCCTCGATTTACGAACCGGAAGAGCCTCCCGCGAAGGCTGAGGCGAAGCCGGCTCCGACTGCCGGGACTACCGCGCCCGTCACCGTGCCAGACGAAATGCGGAAAGGATCGTTTGCTTTTCTGGAGAAGCAAATCGGACATTGGACTTTGGACGATGCGCGCAACGCTATGGGGCAGCCTTTTCGGCAGCGCGATTCATTGGACGCGAACAAGAACGTTGACGGCGTCATCTATGCGTTCCCCGATCCCACTTCGGCGATGCGGGAGTTCGAGTTAAATTTCTCAAAAATCGGTCCGCTCCAGGCGGTATACGCTTATCCTCCCCCCGGATCTATGCATGTGAAGGATGTTCAGCAGATCTGGGGTCGGAACTACCGGGAAGTTCGGAACGCGAACGGGACACGGTCTTACGTCTACAACGATCGACGTTTGAACGTTATCTTTGATCCGAGCGGCGCGGTCTACAATCTCGGCGTGTATTAGCTTGCCAGTAAGGTTTTTCCCAACGCCTCAATGGCGCGCGCCGCAGGATGCTTGTCGATTCGCCGCTGAAGTCGCTGTGCCCGATTTTGTGCCCACCCTGTGCATAGACAGCGTGGGCCCGCTTGCTAACCGCGCCCGACGTTTTGCCCGCAACTCGCTGAAACATATAAACATTTAGCTCCCATTCGCAATTGAGCCAAATCCTGCTAAGTTGTTGATTTATCGTCGTCTTCTGGTTCGGGACCAGGAGGCCGGTGGTTCGAATCCACTCGCCCCGACCAATCTAACCCACTTACATCGAATAGTTCCTTGGAGTCGCAGACGACTCTTCGCTGGCGCTCTTTTTGCGACTATGGCCGGAACTATGGCCACCCCGATCCCTGCCTCGTGGTCACCTGCTTCTTCACGAAACGATGATCCTGCTCGATGATGTTGTTCAAATCGGGAGACGGTCGGCAGCCGCATTTCGGGTCAGTTCGCCCGATTCTTTCAACTCGGCAATCGCCATTGCATATGCCGGTTCACGGACATGGCCGAGCCGCTTATTTTCCCTCGACGGCTTGACTCTATAACCTGAGCGGTTCAGCATATTCTTGGTCCGCCGGTGGATTTGAAAGGAATTTACAGATGTCGATTCTCGCATGGATTATCCTCGGGCTGATTGCTGGCTTCATTGGCAGCAAGATCGTAAACAAACGAGGTGAGGGGCTGATCTTAGACATCATCCTCGGTATTGTGGGCGCCGTAGCTGGAGGATGGCTTTTTGGACTATTCGGAGGGGCCGGTGTGACGGGGCTGAACCTCTATAGTCTTTTGGTCGCCATCGTTGGCGCCATCGTCGTGCTGGTTATCTATCACGCCGTCCGCCGCACGGCCTGACACGGCAGCCGGTTCGCATCGACGGCGCGGCGGTGGAACAGCGAGAAGTCGCTCATCGAAAGACAATCGATTCGCCTGACGGATGGCCATCGCGATCCCGACGAGGTACTTGTTTCCGAAATGGCCAGCCTTATTCCCTGACTGCTCTCTGAGCCACGACCTGCGTGTTCGTCCGGGTGAACTCGAACCGCAAAATCCATTCCCGGGGGCTCGCGCCTTCGTAGGGCGTGAATTTCCATTGCCGTGCCGCCTGGAGAGCGAAGTTGCTGAAGTACGGCGAGAAACTACGCTCCAACGCTGCCTTCGTTACATTTCCTTTCGGGTCTACGCTGATTCGGACGACCACCGCCGGTTTGCCCTCGATGGTACTTCGGGCTTTTTCGGGGACATTCGGCACGATGCGGCGCGTGACTCCATCCTCGCTTACCAGCCTCTTGCTCGTCGATTGTGCCCTCTCGGCCAACCGGACTGGCCCAACGGTCTTCGACCCCGATGCCGTTGGGGCCCGCGCCGGTCCAGGCGCGACAGCCGCGGGCGGCTTCCGCGAGTCGCCGGGTGCAGGTGAGGGGGCATCCGTTCTGCGCATCACTACACCCGCCACGACCGCTAGCCCGGCGATTACCAGGCCCGCGGGTCCGGCGAAGCGTCGGAGGCCCATCCTCATCGTCGTGGGTTTGTCGGCCATCGCCGGGGAGGCCGGCAGGGACGATCCAGTATCCTCAGGCGACCGCAGTCGGGCGATGATCTTGTTCGCAGTCCATCGGAGCGCTGGATCGGGGTTGAGGCAGCCTTTCGCAATCTCGTCGAATGGGGCGGGCAGGTCCGCCGCTGGTTCCGGATCGTCGCGCGCGAACGTCTCTACTCGCTGAGTCAGAGCGTGTATCAATGTGAATCCCAGGGCCCGAATATCGGCCGCCGCATCACCCTCCACAACCGACTCACTGGAGATTTTGACTGTGTCTCCGATCGCCAGGATGTTCGACGCCTTCAGATCGCTGTGCGCCATGCCTCGCGCATGCAGGTAGTCCAGGGCGTCGGCGACCTGCAGGAGCATTTCCCGACTTTCATCCGTAGTCAGGGGACGGGCGCATAGAATCTCGGCGAGGTTCTCCTCGGCGTGTTCCGCGACCAGGTACGCCACCGTCTCGCCGGCCATCGCCGAAACTCCGGCCTCGTTAATCTTCAAAAGATGGCGATGGCGGAGGAGTTTGGCACGATTCCAGCGCGCCGCCAATACCGGGGCATGGGCCGCATCGGCACGCCGGATCCTGACTGTTGCGGAGGCAGACCCGGTAAGAAACAGGGCGTTGCCTTCATCGCCGCCGACGTACCGCTCCAAGGGGTACCTCCCGTCGAGCAGTTGGCCTTCGCAGTCTCTCCAGTCAGGCATATTCACGCTGAACCCAGAAACAACCGTGAATTGCATGAATTCTCCGGGCCTCAGAATAATCCTAGCCCGAATCGGTTCCGTCAGTATATCCCAAGCCCAATGATCAGCCTCTTGACCTCAGCAGATTGCGCGTCAACCGGAAGTTGGCTATCGCAGGACCCGGAGGAGGGACCAACTGGGTGAGTTGGTCAGAAAGGGTTCAGGCCATTCCGTGAACCGACCAGCCTGCCCGATATTTTCGCCGAATGAAGCCATTCGCCTCCTCCGAGTTTTGGAATTTCGCCTTCGCGCCATTCCATTCGAGGGTAGTGTTCGGGAACCGCGT